>Ga0255362_1000005_pt1 | contig 84373 bp, 87 predicted proteins | sample GFST75r2metaG_FD_186000 | JGI IMG/M metagenome (GOLD analysis project Ga0255362, IMG submission 186000)
ATTTAATTTATTTAATGTGTTATAAAACTCTTCATATATAATAGTCTCACTTTTGTTAACATTCATGTTTATGTAATTTAATAATTTTGAATTATACCATTGAGGTCTATGAAAATATTTTTTATTTAAATTGCATTGTTTTGATAAGTTATGCATTTTACCTGTGAGTCTTCCCATATTTTTAAATAATTCTTTATTTCTATATTGTTTATCTATATATTTCCCATATGCTTTTTCAAAAACTGTTATAAAAAAATCATCACCATCTACAGCTACAACTTCAATTAGTTTCTCATTAAGAGATTCTATTGGACTAGACACAGAAACTTTATTATCACATAAGAAACTGATCCAATCTAATTCTCCATATATGTCCTTTAAAATTCTTCTTTTACTATTTGAAATTCTAAGAATATATTCTTTATTGTTTTTAGAATAACTGTATACAATATTTTGATGACTTATAAGCCTTTTTAAGCTGTTTCTGTTTATTCCATAGCGTTCCAAACATGCGATTATAATCTTATTATTAAGCTCCATTATATCTTTATCTCTCCAATATAAAAAATTTACTATAAATCTAAGCTTTTAATATATGACTTTATTATATATTATGAAATTTGAACTACTTAACTTTAATTCCTATTCTCAGTAATACATACTAGCGACATGTGTTCTTAAATTCATATTTTGGTGATAAACATAATCTGGAGCTCTATTATTTATTATAGACTCAGATATCCGCTTAGCACATAGTTCTCTATTAGCCAATTTTATTGAAATCTTTTCAAATGCATCTTCAAGTTCTTCATATGTCATATTTTTAGGCTTAAACATAAGACGCTTATATGTAAAATTAGCCCACTCATTTTCATCATGTATTATAATCTATTCTCTCTTTCAAGTCGCTCCCTAAATGGTGTACCTGGATATGGATAGAGCATATTAAATGTTACCATATCTAAGTGAGAATTTTGTATAAATTGAACAGTTGATTTAAATGTTTCTAAATCATCTAGTATCTATCATTTTAATTTCATTTCAAACCTCCTGTGTATTCACATAATTTTTTTAAAAATATTAATTATGTGTTATAATAAAAATACTTTAATGTAATTATATCACTTTTTATACTTTAATTGCACAAATGTGTAATTATTAATTATTTAAACTTAAGGGGGACATTATTATGACTAACAACTTATCTATATTTAACAAATTGAAAGAGTTTGTAAATAAAAATCTATATGACACAGTTTCAAATTCTCATGAAAGTGTTGTATTAATAGGAGAAAATGACTCAGTTAATCTACTTACAGAATTGCTACTTAAAAATAATATAAAAATTGAATATTCTTTGAAATATGATGATAAGTATATGAAAAGCAATTTAAAAAATTTTAATGTAAATGATATTTTAAAAAAAGCAAACGTAAGAAATTTGAAAGTGAATATAATTATAATAAGCAAGTATTATAATTACATTTTCACACAATTAAAAATTCATGGTTATAAAAATATTCTTGTGTTTTCATATAATGAAGTTATTTCACTGTATAATTATTATAAAATTATAGATCACATGAAAGAAATTAAAGAAATGTACAATCTTCTAGAAGATGATTTTTCAAGAGATGTTGTAAATAATATATTATTTACAAGAGTTTCAGGTGATTACGCATATATAGACAAAATACATGATAGAAATCCAGAGAATGAATACTTTGATAAAAACATAATAAACTTTACAGACAATGAAGTTTTTATTGATGCTGGTTCATATAATGGCGATACATTATACAAGTTTCTAAAAAATGTAAATCTATCTTTCGATATGATATATTTATTTGAACCTGATAAAAATAATTACCATATACTAAATTACCAATTATTAAATAACATGATTGTTTCAAAATATACCAGCCTTATAGATATTTTAAAGATTGAAAATTTTAAAGATAAAATAATTTGTAGTAACTTAGGTGTGTATAGTAAAAATTGTAAGCTGAATTTTAATGGGAATATCCAAATGGCTTCTCATGTAACTGGTAATTTAAAAATGAAACTAAATAAAGAAGATATTTCTAATGATTTAATAGATGTTATTCGGATAGACGATTTTATAAAGGAAAAAAGAGTAACTTTTATAAAAATGGATATAGAAGGTTGTGAAATTGATGCAATAGAAGGTTGTAAGAATGTAATAATTAGAGATATGCCTAAACTTGCAATATGTATTTATCACAAAGAAAATCATCTTTGGGATATACCTTTATTAATTAAAAGTTTTGCTCCTAATTACAAATTTTATATAAGACATTATAATTCAAATTTATGGGATACTGTATGTTATGCGATTCCACAAATTTGAAAAAGTTTCTGTAGAGCCCTATAATTTTGATATTTATATAGAAAACCAATGCTTAATAGTAACACACGTAGCTCCAATCATAATTTATCAAGTTATATTCTAAAAATATAACTTGATTTGAAAACTTAATATCAAAATTTAATATCCAAAACTTGATTAATAATAATACATAGTGTAAAATATGTAAATAAGATACCAATATGGTATTACATGTTAGAATTTTATTATATATAAACATCATCATAAAAAATACACTCACTAAGATGTATTAAATACATAAAAATAAGTATAAAAAATATTCAAAAAGGAGGCTTGTTTATGATTGCTTAAAGCATAGATTGTAATAAATATAATTAGTATAGAATATTTTAGGAGGTAAAATATGAATAGAAAAACCAATACCTTAGTTAAAATGGCTTTATTATCAGCAATGGCACTTATTCTTAGGTATATCGAATTTCCTATATTACCATTGTTTCCATGGTTACAAATAGATTTTAGTGATGTTCCGGCATTAATATGTGGTTTTGGATTTGGACCATTAGCAGGTATCGTTGTAGAATTATTAAAAAATACTTTGATAGTAGTAATAAAGGGAACGAGTACTGGATTTGTTGGAGAGCTTGCAAACTTTTTAGTTGGAGTAGCATTAATATTACCAGTATCGCTTTTATACTATAAAAAAAGAAGCAAAAAAACATTTCTATTGGGAATTATATTAAGCTTAGTTTTCATGGAACTATTAGCGATAGTAACAAACATTTATTTGTTGTTACCAATTTATGGAATGCATATGTCTTCATCTAAACTTCTCCAATACGTTATATATGGATTAATTCCTTTTAATGGAATAAAAGCGGTTTTGGTATCAATAGTAACTTATTTAATATATCCAAGAATATCAAATTCAGTTTTTAATGATAAAACTAAATTTAGTGCTTAATAAAGTTAAAGTATGGTATTTATATGACCAAGATAAAAAATAGAAATAATCGAATCTGTAACTTAGTGTAAGGAATTTGCATTAAGTTACAGATTTGATTATTTATTAAATGAAAACTAATATAAGTACATAAGTGGGAGGTTTTTATGACAAGTAAACAAGTAAATTTAGCAACTCAGAAAAAAATATTATTGATTATAGTAGTATTATTTTGGTTTTCCCAATATGTTTATATTCCTTACCAAACGCCATATTTAACTTCAATCGGAGTAGCTACTTCTTTTATAGGAATAATTGTGGGTGCGTATGGATTTTCTCAATTGATACTTCGTATGCCTGTGGGATTAATGGCAGATATAAAAGGCAAACATAAAGTTTTTATTATTATAGGTACTACTTTTAGTGGATTAGCGTCACTTTTTAGAATATTTATACCTAATGGAATTGGATTTCTAATCGGAAGCCTATTTTCAGGACTGGCATCAGCTATGTGGATATCATTTATGGTACTTTATTCTAATTCTTTTAAAAAGGAAGAATTACAAAAATCAACAGGGATAATTATTGGTGCAAATAATTTAGGTATTCTTATGGGGTTTATTGCAGGAACTTTATTTTATGATACATTAGGAATGAAATTTTTATGTATATTAAGTTTAGTAATTGCAATCCCTTCAACAATTCTTGCATTTTTTATTAAAGAACCACCTATAAAGTCTAAACCATTATCGGTAATTCAGCTTGCGAGTGTTTATGTAGATAAGAGATTAATTATATTTTCTTTAATAGCATTGATTCAGCAAGGAGTACTTATGTCCACTTGTATGTCATTTACTACTCAGGTTGCCAAAATGCTAGGTGGATCTGGATTTCAAATTGGAATGATTTCTATAATATACATTGTATCTGCTGTAGCAAGTTCTTATTTTTCAGCTTCAAGGTCAGCAGCTAAAAATGGTGCAAAATTTTGGATTCCCATTACGCTTATATGTCTTTGTGCATATTGTATAATTATTCCTAATGTACAATCTATAGCATATATATTTTTTGCTCAAATTCTAGCCGGTATGGGAAATGGAATTATATTTTCATTTTGTACTAGTGAGGCTATGAAAAATGTTAGTGCCGATAGAAAATCAACTGCTATGGGATATTTCCAAGCTATTTATGCAATTGGGATGACGATAATACCAATTAGTACAGGTTTAATTTATAACTTTTATAATATGAATAGCGCATATTATTTTCTTGCATGTATGACTGGAATTGGGGTATTAATTGTAATTTGTTTCTATTTTTTTAAAGACCAAAGAAAAAAAACGCCAAAATCCACCGAAGAATATTCGCTAAAGTAAAAGCTATAAAATATGTAATAAATTAACTTAAATGTTGACAATAGTAAATAATTGGATTATAATCTATTTAACTTATATAAAATATCCTTCGAGGGTGGGGGGATTTTGGAAATAGTCTGCTGTAATTGATAGGCATAAAATAATTGATTTTTGGAGGAAAATTTTGTATGAATGAATCACTATTGTCTCAATTTGGAAATTCGACGGAAAGGATAGAAAAAGCACTATATAATCTTAAAAAGGGAAAGGGATTACTTCTTGTTGATGATGAAAATCGTGAAAATGAGGGAGATCTTATTTTCCCTGCGGAAACTATTACTGTGTCTCAAATGGCCATGCTAATTCGAGAGTGTAGTGGTATTGTTTGTCTTTGTCTCACAGATGAAAAAGTTAGTGAATTAGGATTACCTCAAATGGTATCGAAAAACACATGCAAATATGAAACAGCTTTTACAATCTCAATTGAAGCTGGCAATGGAGTAACTACAGGGGTTTCTGCGACTGATAGAGTCACTACTATTCATGCAGCTATAAAAGATGGATGTAAATATGATGACTTGAGTTACCCAGGACATGTTTTTCCACTTTGTGCACGTAAAGGCGGTGTTTTAACTAGACGTGGACATACAGAAGGGACAGTTGATCTTATGAATTTAGCGGGTTATATGTCAGCTGGAATTCTTAGTGAATTAACCAATAATGATGGATCTATGGCTAGATTGCCTCAGATTATTAATTTTGCTAAACGAAATGATATGATAGTTGTATCTATTCAAGATATTGTAAATTACAAAACTCATATTTTACAACATGAGGATTGAACTGCTTGTTATTTATATTCTTAGAATTTGTGCTTATTTTTAATTAAAGAAATAACTTAAAATACTATAAGTGATTAATATAACTATAATAAAACTGCCATGCCATATATGGCTTGGCGGTTAGTTTTTTTATAGATGTACTTAACGCAAAAATAAGATGGGTAACGGTTTAAATGATCTTATCACCAGATATGTTGAGGAGGAAATAATTTATGTTTAAATTAAGTTATAGCACTAATGGGTTAACAACTTTAGACTTTTTTACTGCAGTTACTGAAGTTGAAAAAGCAGGCTACGAGGGAGTAGAGATATCGTTTCAATATAAACAATTTGATCCTTTTACACTCACAAATGATGATTATAAAGAAATTAAAAAATTTTTTAGTAAAATTAATATTAAACCGGTATGTATTTCAACTGCTACATCAATTTTTCTTTCTAATGTGCCACATGAGCCATCATTAATTTCACTTAATGATGATAAAAGGAAACAACGCATAGATTTAATAAAAAAGGGTGTTGATATAGCAAAAAAAATTGATGTTCCAATTGTTAGTTTTCAGAGTGGTTATTTAAGAAAAGAACATATTGATAATTTATCAATTAATACTTATGAACTGTTGATAAAAAGTATAAAAGAATGTCTACAGGATATAGGTGATATACAGTTAGTTATTGAGCCAGAACCTGGAATGTATATTGAAACTTTTTCACAAGCTATAAAACTTATAAACGATATTAATAATCCAAAATTTAGACTTCATGTGGATATTGGACATGCCTATTGTACCGAAAAGAATTATGTAGAAGCCATAGTAAAGGCTATCCCATATACTAGATATATGCATCTAGCTGATATAAGAGAAGGCTATAATTTAAGGTTGCTTTGTATACCATCTTATTTTTTAGACATGTCACAAATAAGTATTAATTCAACTGGATATCTATTGTACATAACAGAAAAATCAGAGTTTATGTTTATAGATAAAAATACGGTTATCTATTTCTACAATAACAAATTAAATGAGGAAGAGAAAAGTAAAATAATTTATTTTGCTAAGCAAATTAATATAGACTTAGATACTAAATTTATTATGCTTGAAAATATTTCCAAAAATAAAAGTAGTATAGATATAGATTTAGAAATTAAGGCTTTTTTAGATTCAGTCGGTGGTATTGATTTTGGCATTTTAGATAAAGCATCTTCAATATTAAAATATCTTAGAAGTAATGAAACAGATTTTCATAAACAAATCATTAGCAAACCGGTTTGTAGTACTATAAATGGTAAAGTTCATTACCATGAATTCCCAGGTAAAGGCGAAATAAACTTACATAAAGTTCTTAATTCTTTAAAAAATTATGACTATGAAGGATATGTAACTATAGAATTATATAATCACTCAAATGTTTGGGAAAGTGTTCTTTCTCAAAGTAGAGAATATTTATTGAATTGCATGTAATAATATTAATTTAAATAAGTAAATAAGTAAATAAATAAGTAAATATTGGAGCGATAATAATGATAAATTTAGAAAAACAAGGATGGAATCCAAAAACAATTGGAGAATTAGACCATCGTAAAGTAAAAGCACCATATATTAGAATGATAGGGTATAAAGAAGGAGCAAACGGAGATTATGTATTTATGTATGATTTACGTTTCACTCAGCCAAATAAAAAATACATGAAACCTAAAACACTACATTCTTTAGAACATTTACTTTTAGTTGGATTTAGGCAATATATGAATAGTTTTATTAGTGTATCACCAATGGGATGTCAGACAGGATTTTACTTGATTTTACTAAATGAATACAATGCCCAAAATATAATTTCAAACCTCGAGAAAATACTTGAAGATATCCTAATTACTGATAAAGTCCCACTTACTAGTGAGATTGAATGCGGACAAGCAGCTTATCATGATCTTAATGGTGCAAAAGAAATTGCTTCTGAACTTTTAAAAGAAAGAAATAATTGGCTTGAAATTTTATAGGAAGGATGTTTAATATGATGCTAAAGACTAAGCTAAATGTTAATTATGAAAAAAAAATAAACTATGATATATATATAGATGAAAATATATTTGATCCACAAAACAAAGGAATGCTTACTGGTGGCAGAGAAAAAGATAGTAGCCGTTTTGTCGTAGTAGATAGTTATATATATGAATTGTACTGTGATAAACTTAATGCATATTTTGATAAAAATAATATAAAAAGTAAAATAGTATGTTTTGAAAGTGGTGAAAAAAATAAAAATATTGATAATTACGTTAACCTTTTTAATGAGTTAGAGAAATTTTCAATTGACCGTCGTGGAGAACCAATAATTGCAATCGGAGGTGGTGTAGTAACTGATGTTGTAGGCTTTGTAGCAAGTACCTATAGACGTGGAGTTCCTCATATTAAAATTCCAACAACCCTTATGGGGTATGTGGATGCTTCAATAGGTATTAAGACTGGTATAAATTTTAAAGGGTACAAAAACCTAATTGGCAGTTTTGATCCACCAAAGGCTGTAATTTTAGATAAAACATTTTTAAGAACCTTACCAGAAAGGCATATACTAAATGGAGTAAGTGAGATTTTAAAACTTGCAGTAATAAAAGATTATAATTTGTTCAATTATTTAAAAAAATATGGTAAGGATTGTATTGATTCAAAATTTCAAACAAGTATAGGTAAATCTATATTAGATTTTGCTATTACAGGAATGTTAGAAGAGTTAGAACCAAATTTATATGAAGATAATCTTGAACGTTGCGTCGACTTTGGACATACTTTCAGTCTAGTTTTGGAAATGAATGATGTTAATAATTTATTACATGGTGAGGCTGTATCAATAGATATTGCATTTTCTGTTATATTAGCGAGAATACATTCAATATTATCTTATGAAGATGAAAACCGCATATTAGATTTGATACGGGAATTAAAACTTCCATATTACCATAAGGATATTAATCCTGATTTATTATGGAAAAGTCTTATAGAAAGAATGCATCATAGAGATGGATTACAGAGGGTTCCGCTTCCGTGTGCAATTGGAAAATATGTATTTGTAAATGATATCAAATATGACGAAATTGTTACAGCATGTAATATTTTAGAGAATTATAATCAATTAGTTAATCTATAAACATGTAGCAAGAGCCTGTAAAAAATTTTGTGTAAACTGAATAAAAAGTACTCTTTCTTGGAGATAATTTAGATATATGAAATACTAAATTATTACAAGGAAGAGTATTTTTATGTCAAATTTATCAAAAGAGGTTTTAATAAATTATGTTAAGGAGCAAAACTTCACAAGTCCTAATGAAGTTATCACTGCTATGAAGGAAATGTTCAGAGATGTTCTTCAAGAAACATTAGAATCAGAAATGGACACACAACTAGGATACGATAGATATGATATATCTGGAAAACAAACTCAAAACAGCTGAAATGGGTACTCAAAGAAAACTGGTAAGTCTGAACTTGGAAGAGTTGAGCTCAATATACCACTAGATAAAATATATTCATTTGTATTCATGGATGACATCCACTACAAAGTACGTGAGGATAAACAGATTGTGGTTAAAGCAGCTTAACCTTTTGACTCTGTCCCCCAGACCCAAATGATTTATCTCTTTAATCCCGTCAGGAACGGGTAAAAACGGATGGTAAAAGACCACCCGTCTCTATAAAATCCAGTAACCGTTCATGTTGACCCTCAGTATTTTCCTATTCTGTTATTGGGTAATCTGATGTATGTTATCTCCGCAAAGTGGGAATAACATACTGTATACTTATGATGTGACAAAAGAATTCATTGACTTAAATCAACATCATTTTACAAATCACTTATATTTTAATTAGTGGTGACAATTATATAAAAAATAGCAGGCATATTATAAATTAATGATTAACATCACAACTTTCAGAATCTAATTCAATATTCTTTGCAAAAAAATACAATATTATACTAGATAAAAGTGCACTTAATGCGCATATTGCTGATGACGCAAAAAAATTAAAACTATTTAAAATGCAACTAACAATTGCTGAGCCAAAAGCAGTTCCACCCCAAAAGAAGGAATTATTGATAGCCATTACAGTACCTCTTGATTGAAGACTTAACTGAGTGGCGATAATCTGCATTACTGTAAATGAAGCTCCACCTGCGCACAACCATAAAAATACATCTAGTCCCGTTAGATATAGGCTAAACTTAAGTAATGGAACTAGCATTAGTGTTATTGCTAAAACTAGTGAAAAAATACATGCTATTTTCTTTTTTCCATACTTATCACTTAAAATACCACTTATTTGAGCACCAAAGAAATTACCCAACCCTCCTACTATGAGAAAAAATCCTATATATGCTGTATTTAGTTTAAATTGTTTACTGAGCCAATATCCCAAGAATGTATACAAGCCAAAATTACCAAAAGATATTAAAAATGTTACAATAAAACTAGTTAGTATACGCTTTTCTTTAAATACTAATTTTAAATTTCCAATATAAGATATTTTATTAGATGTTTTTTCTATTATGGAAATATTAGGAAGCATTTTAATCATGAGTACTCCTACAATAATAGAAATTATACCGAGAATATAAAAATTCTGCCTCCAACTTATTTCTTGTGCTAAAAATGATCCTATTGGAACTCCTAAAATCATCCCCACCGAAAGCCCTGATGCTATAATTCCTGTGATTTTACCTCGCTTTTTATATTCAAAACAATCCCCAACATATGACCATACATTTGGTGCTGCAAAAGCAGCACCAACACCGGTAAAACTTCTAGCTACTAAAATCATGATATAATTTTTACTTAATGCAGTAAAAAAGGATGCTAATGAAAAGAAAATCATACCTATAATTATCATTTTCTTTCTTCCAATTTTATCTGACATTGGTCCTAGTATAGGTGAAAAAATAACATAAAACATAGAATATACTGTTACCAAATAGCCACCATAACCACTTGCTATATTAAATTCTGAGGTTATGTTTGGAATTAGTGGGGAAACAATATACGTATCACACCCAATTAAAAAAAACACGAAAAATAGCAAAGCAATTATTACTAATTTTTTACTCATCTGAATACCTCCATTTTCTAAATATATCCAATGAGATCATGGAAATTCACTTCGATATATAATTATTTAACCTTTAGATTCATTGAAATATATTCCTCAATTTCAAATTTTTATTTATGAAAGAAAACATGTTTAACATCTAAATTCATGCACCTAAAATTCTGGACAATGAAATAGAAAATCCTTGAAGTGTTCACCAATCCTACTACAAAATTTATTTTTTAATGATAATATGTTTCTATGTCAGCATATAATAATTTGTCTGTATCCATAAGTTTACTCACCTTCAAAAAGCATTTGGTGATTTATTCATTTTTTGTTGTCCAAGATTTTTGTATTTTATTGTATTAATAACATATATGAATGGTAACAAAACAATTATTACAATGATCATATCAATAGCACTTATTAAAAACGAAGATTGCAATGTACTTGAAGAAATATTTAAAACATTACATGTCAGCATTCCAATAAGTCTTTTTATAGGAATGTGTAACCCTAATATAAGCAATGAGTTTTTACCTAGATAAGATAAAACATTATTCGTTTTTATCAACATAGATATAATGACAACACAAATAATCCCTAAAAATGCATCTATATAAAAATAGAAATAATTTCCAAAAGAGTTACCAGCCATATAAACATATCCGTTTATATTTGAGAGAATAAACCCTGCTACTAAAGCAACACATAATATAAAAACACAAATATATTTAGATTTAATAAAAGTTATCTTTCGGGTATTTATTATAAAGCCAATACCATAAAACACAATTGCTGTAAATGCAACATCTATTCCCCATGGCAATTTAACTGGGATATATAAGTACATCATATATCCTAAAATTGAACTTACAACTAAAAAAATTGGCACAAATCTTTTTGTTCTTTCAATGATATAAAATATAATTTCAACAACAAACAAGCATGTCAAGAACCAAAGTGCTGTATTGAAAGGTAAAAAACCGACAGCCCCCTGTGAAGTAAATATATTTATAAAAGCTGTAAGAGGATCATAAAATCCTCCTGAAATAGTTCTCTCTATAAAAATCCAATATAAATAGCTAGCAAATGAGAATAAAAAATACGGAACTACTATACTCTTTAATCTAACATATGTAAAAATTTTAATGTCATTATATTTATAGGGCTTAAACACAAAACCAGCTAAAAAGAAAAATAAAGGCATATGAAATGAATAAATATACACATTACCTTGTCCTACTAACAAAATATGGGCTAATACAACCAATATAATACCAATTCCTTTAGATATATCAAGCCATTCTATTCTATTGCTTGAATTTTGCATGAAAATCCACCTCCAATATTTATTTAACATTAATTTAATATAACAGCTTTTGATTCGTACAAAAATTTACTTATAAAATCATCATGTGGATCTGAAAAATCATTAAAATTAGTTGGTTTATTAAAAAAGACCTTTCCATTGCTTGGACAACGTAATATATCTTTCAGTATATCCTGTTTATATGACAAAAAGGATATGGAAAGTGTATTTGAAATATACTTTTGCAAATTTTCCTCATTACAATTATTTATAAATGTAATGAACGGGAATGGAAATTCATGAAATCTAATACTACCATTTAAAATGTTATTTTCCTCAATATATAAAACAGTAGGTAACAAAATTTGAGTATTCTCTAATTTAACTAATCTTGGTGTATTTCTATAATTTTGTGTGATGTCAACACATCCATTTGTAATGTTCACATTAATCATTTCATCTATTTTTTCTGCAGTTATAGCATGTTTGATTGCTCCAATTTTTGCATCAGTTTCCAAGGGACTTATGATTTTAATTTTACATAATTCCTTACATAATTCATCAGCTAACTCATGACCATCTCCAATAAAATATAAACTACTAGCGTTAATGCATCCTCTACCACTGGAATCCAATATTGATTTTAAAACTATTTTTAAAACTTCCTTTTTATTATTATTATAGTATTCTTCATACACTATAATTGCACTATTACCAGGTCCAAAGGTTTTTATTTTTTTATTGTTCTTATATTTTTTTTCAATTGCTTCATTACCAAATAGTATTGAAAAATCTGCAAAATCTACTAAGTATTGAAGCGAAGAATGTTCAGTTGGAAAAAAAGAGAAATATTCACATGGAAAGCCGGCTTTTATAAATGCTTTAATAAGTCTATATGATGTAAATGGGTCATCAGTAGAAGGACGAATAATTATTGGGTATCCAAGTGCTAGAGCTATTATCCACATATAATTTACATTTGGATGGTTAGATGGTAACATCACAAATAAATTAGTTGAATTAGGAATCCAACCAATAGTTTTATTATTCACTTCATAATAACCATTTTTAAGGACGTTCAAATTACCATACGGGACTTGAAATTTTAATGCTTTTTCTATATTAAAAAGTAAGTCGCCTATTAAAGTTATACTATTACGTATAATTTTAATAGGCATACCCGTAGATAAAGAAACAAGTTTAGTATGTTCTTCTGGGCCAACTGCATTTCCATCCATATATAATTCATCCGAAACAAATATTTTACCAGCTGTATGGAACATGTTAATAATATTATCTAAACTATAGTTTTTGTAAAGATTTTCAAATTTAATTTTCTTTTTTAAAATCCATTTTAGCACTTCATTATCAATGTAAAATATATCAGCTAAATTGTTACCATCAAAAGAACTTACGTTATATTGATTACCAATGAATTGTTCTTTACCATTAATAATAGAACCAATTTTCATTAGTATACCCCCTCTATTATTTCCTCTTTTAATTCAGAATATGGCTCAACATCCGCTACTCCATCCCAATTGTATTCTTCATTTCCTTTAATTCTAACTGCTTGGTCTCTTTCTAATAAATTAGGTAAAAGATAATCTTTAGTTAACACTGTAATACTTACACGACCTTTTTTATTGTATTCAACCTTTTTATTAGGATACTTAGGATCAACAACATCTAATGTAAAATACGGAAACATTCCATAATATTGTACTTCCGACAGTTCGTTATTATCTGGAATTTGCGGTGCTATTCCCATTAAAGTATTTCCATAATTAATGCATAATGGAACATCTTTTACGACTTCCAATTTTAAAAGTTTATAAAAGGATTTACTAACATGTGTTCCACCTAAAAGAATTCCTTTCATACAATTTAAATTAAACCTATCGGCCAGTTCAACTAATAACTTAGGAGTTGTCATTATAAAAGAGATATTTTGTGTTTTTAATATATTTATAGCTTGGGACATTACATGATTTAAATATGATTTATATTCCTCATTACGATTATCTTTCACGAGAATTTTTATCCATCGAGTATCTATATCCACATAATAACATAAACTATTTCCTCTAATCTTAGATAATTCAGCAGTTGTATGCCCTATTACATGTGGACCTGAAGGGGCTAAATGCAACCAATTTCCTGAGTGTGGGAACTTATGTTTATCTAAAGAATATGACAACCATTTAACTAAATCATTTCTATAATTAAAATCTACAATTCGTTTTGGAATTCCCAGTGTACCCCCAGTTTCAAAAACTCTAACCATATTATTATAATTCTTTCTATAATATCTTGGTATAAAAGAATCCATCGGTATTTTCATTAAATCTTCATCATTAAATTCACCTAATTTTAATAAATCTGAATACATCTTAATCTCTTTAATAGGATCAAAATTTAATTGCTTTTTCTTATTTATCCAATAATCAGAACCTGTTTCCTCACTAAAATGCCATCTAACTATTTTTCTTGTCCAAGCATCAATGTCAATATTCTTCTTTAAGAAAGGTTGAAATATTTCACTCATATTTAATTCCTCCAAAATATTCATACTATATTAATAATATTGTCAAACTGTGGCAGACTGTGGCAGACATCAAAATATCTTAAATATATAAAATTAAGTTTTTTTATCATTTGTAAAACTAACGGTATACTATATAATTTTTTTAATATTGTTTATTTCTGGGAACAATTCCGACAATTTCCTTGTATTTTTTAGACTGTATTTTTTTGAGTTTTCATTATAAACTATAATATCTCTGTCTATAAAATAGCTTAGTAATTTGGGCACATTTCTTCTAGTTTGGTTTGGAACATCAAGGTTGTCCAATAAAAAATCTAAGTCGGTCTCAGACTCTTTACTTAATAGATCAATTATTTGATAAATCAATGTGGGGTAAGTTTTGAATTTTTTTATACACAAATCCACTGGTAATTTATCAGTATTAGATTTTAAATCAAGATATTTTTCAATTGCAAGATTTAAATATTTTACAGAGAAAGGATCAATTCCAACTAACTTTGACCCAGTATAATCAACTTCAACAACATTTTCACCAGCTAGTAAAATACCAGCACCAGCCGGTGATCCAAATATAGGTCCCTGACCTTCTAATCCTTGTATTCCATCTACTATAGTAAGATTTGGATTAAATTCATTTAGTATCGCTAATAATAAATCATGAATTTCTAAGTGGTACATCGACTTATTTTTTAAAGGTAGCAAACCAAATAAATTCTTAATACCTATCGAAATTTTTGCATGAATATGTGTTTTTAAAACAGGGATATCAATTAAATAATCATATTCATCTAGAATATCTGGGATTTCAACTTTATAAGACTTATATATTCCTTTAATAATCTTTTTATGTTTTTTTTCATTGCTTAAATTTACTAATTTAACATTAGAATAATTTTTCAAAAAATCACTATTCCATCCTGCTACATTTACTTCAAAATCTGAACTTGTTGTATGAGATTCAACAATTATTACATTCTTACACTCACATAAAGCATTTAAAACCCCTTTTATTATTTCATGATGCGTTGTTACACCACTTTCAGGGGATTTAGGTGAACAAATATTGGGTTTAATAATAATTTTGCTGTCAGGTAATATATTGGGCATTTTTTCTCTAGTGATTTTTTCAACAAGCAATTCTATGTCAGTTTCTCTGTTTATTTTTTTTATAATTACACTCATAATCACACCACCTTCTCTATAATGGGAAATTTAAATCAAATATCCTTATTTGTAATATATTCCTTAATTTTTCACTTGTCAATATAATTGATACTTAAAGATACTTCATATGATACAATTTGTTATTGAATTATATAAATATTTGACAATACAATAATTTGAAGCTATTTTTTATTAAACTAATTTGTAATAATATTTATGCTATTCAAAATTAATGTATCTCTTGAATACACTTTCAATTTTACGTGAAAAATAATAATGGTTCATGTACGCATATAACATAATCTTAATCATTTTCCTGGACTTTTTTAAGCCTAGAAATTGTTTTTTTTGCATTCAAAAAATCTGTTTAATTTGTTTTCCCAAATTTCTTTATATCCATCAAATCTTGTTGTTATAAAAACTTCAGCGGTTTGCCTTTCTGCTGGTTTTGAACCAAATATTATTTTTGCAAGTGATGACCCTGCTACCATCCGTGGATTAATAGGCATCGGTATTGGTGTTGCTTTTTTACCAGCCATTACTTGGAATGGGGTTGCAGATTCTAGTATGAAATTATTATCAATTTCTAATATTGATTGTAATCCATACATTAATGTTTCTTGGAAAGAAGGTAGGTATGTTTCAGAATCTACAAAATTGTTTCGGGATTATTAAAAAAAATAAAAGTTGTAATTGACAATACTTTTATATCAAAGTATAATCGAGGTATGAAAATTGATAATAGTATTAAGACAATTGGAAGAATTAGAAAACTAGCAAATGATTTTTTACTGAAAGAGTTAAAGGACATAGGGGTCACAGATATAGCACCATCTCATGGAGATATTTTAGCAGCGTTATTTAAGTACGGGGAATGCACAATGACGGAAATCTCAAATCATATCAATAAAGATAGGTCTACGGTAACCGCTTTAATATGTAAATTAACAAAGCTGGGGTATGTTTCATTTAAAAAAGATCCAGTGGATAATAGGTCTACCATTACTTATCTTACTGAAAAAGGAAAGGAGTTAGAGCCGAATTTTGTGAAAATTTCAGAAAAGCTATATGAAAAAGAATATAGGGGGATTACTGAAAAAGAGAAGGAAGCATTTCTCAAAACTCTAGAAAAAATATATGATAATTTTTAATATTATCTATATTTTTTTGAAAAACACTTTGACATCAAAGCATTTTTCAATTATAATTACTTTGATATCAAAACATATTTTGGAGGCGAGTTTATGAATTTAGAAGAAGTTAAAGAGATTTTCAAGCCAGGTACAATTGGTTATTTTGCAACAACAAATGGTGAACAACTTGAGGTTAGAGGTTGGCAGTTTCAGTATGGAGAAGGAAATAAATTCTATTTTGGAACGGGAAATATAAAAGAAGTATATAAGCAAATCAAAGCAAACCCGCAAGTAGCATTCGCAGGAGTAAGTGAAGGCTATAATGTTAGGCTGTCAGGGAAAGCTGTGTTTATTACAGATGCAGCAGATAAGGCAGATGTATTTTCTAAAATTTCTAAAGGTGTTCAAGATATATATAAAACAGCAACAAATCCTGTATTCGAGCTTTTTTACATCGAGGCAGGCGAATTCAAAATAAATAAAGGTTATGGTCCTATAGAACTTATTAAATTTTAATTTTATATTAAAATTTGGAATACAATTTCATATATGATTATAATGCAAAAACTCTTACCTAGAAACATGGTAAGAGTTTTTGTTTTTTTGTGAAACAGGTAAGAACAATAAATAAAATTTTATTGTTCTATTGACAGATATATGAAAATAATATATAGTACATTATAACAGTAACGTACTAATCTACATTTTTGAATTTTTCTGCGATAATTCAAACCTTGAATCAATCATAATAAATCAAAAAAATGACGCTATAAAACTTACTAGGAACCCAAGGAGGCGATGGAATTTGAATCTAAATAATCAAAGTGTAAAACCAATTTATGTGCAAATTTCACAGTGGTTAGAAAATCAAATATTAAACGGCAGTATTGGGGCAGATGAGAAGATGTTTTCTCAATATCAACTAGCGGATATGTACAATATTAATCCTGCCACTGCAGCTAAAGGTCTTAGTATTTTACTAAATGAAAAGATTTTATATAAAAAACGAGGACTTGGAATGTTTGTAGTAGCTGGGGCTAAAGAATTGATCTTTATTAAGAGAAAAAATGAAACTCTAAAAGATTTGATAGTAGAACTTTTAGCACAAGCAAGCCTTTTAGGTGTTAAGGAAGAAGAATTATTTGGGATGATTAGAAGCATAAAATCAGAAAATGGGGGATTTTAAATGAATGTGGTGGATGTTAATGGATTAAGCAAAAGCTACGGCAAAACTAAAGTATTAAATAACATTTGTTTTAATATAAAAGAGAATAGCATAACTGGGCTTATTGGCAGAAATGGAGCAGGAAAAACCACAATACTTAAAATATTAGCTGGTATAACAAATAGTACATCAGGCTCGGTAGCTGTATTTGGAGAAAAACCATTTAACAGTATCAAAGTATCAGCAAACACTTTTTTCGCTGATGATAACCTTGTTTTCCCTACAAGCCTTAAAATAAAAGAAATTTTACATGAGATGAGTAAATTTTATGCTAACTGGGACAACAAACTAGCAGAAGGACTGTTTGATTATTTTGATCTAAACCCAAAGCAGAAACATACTAGACTTTCCAAAGGGCAAAAAAGCACCTTTAACATGATTGTAGCATTGTCATCTCATGCTTCTCTTACAATCTTTGATGAACCTACTACGGGAATGGATTCTGCGGTTAGAAAAGATTTTTATAGAGCACTTTTAAAAGATTATATAGATTATCCTAGAACCATTATAGTTTCAAGTCATTTGCTGCCTGAAATAGAGTCAATACTAGAAAATATATTACTTATAAAAAATGGCACAATGGTTTTTCAAAAATCTGTAGATGACCTTAAGGAAATGGCAGTGGGATTAAGGGGTGACATGAATTTGGTTAATTCATTTATTAGTGGCAAAAAAGTTTTACATAAGGAAAAAGGTGAAGGTAATTACGGTTTTGTTGTAGTTAATAATATGTTAACTGAAAAGGAATTTAACAAGGCAAAACTAGCAGGCATTGAGATATCAAATATAAATGCTGATGACTTGTGTGTATATTTAACGGCTAAAGCTGTAGGAGGTATTGATGATGTTTTTAGTAGAGGGTAAATTGCTAGGAGCTACAAAAAGGCAATACATTTATAAACTTAAGGCATATTTCCAATTATTATTCAATCTTATAATATTTCAAGCCGTGGGCATAGTTTTTAGCACGGTTAGTACTATTTCAGAAAACATAAATTTTGTTACATTAATCACGTATTCCAATACAATTGTAACTGTTTTTTCATTTATAATGTTGTTTAGTGTAGGTTATATCTTGCAAACAGAAAAATACAAAAATCTTGATGTAGCTGTTGTAGGGAATAGTTACACTAGTAGTTTTTCAGATATAGCTTATATTATAACTATTTGTATTTTTGGTGGAATTACAACTTCCCTTGGTGGTGTTCTTCTTAGAATATTAATTTACTTTATAAAGTCTGGACAAAATATAGTTGGTGAAGGCTTTTTCATACCACCAAAAGTTTTGTTAATAGGAATTATAAGCACATTCCTTTATGCTGTATTAATAAGTAGTTTAGGTTATCTACTTGGTGCTATAGCTCAGATTAACAAAGTATTATTACTAATTATACCAGCACTTATTATTGGATCAATGTTTTTGATACTGTCAAATAATGCATATTCAAATACTGTAGCAGTAATTCGTGATTTTTATGTTTCTGAAGTTTCTATGGTTATGTTCATTATAAAAATTTTTGTAACATCGGCAATATTATTCTCTGTAGCAGTAAAAATAGCCAGTAATTTGGAGGTACGAAGATGAAATCAATGTTAATAGCTGCAATAATAGTGACTATTTTAAAATTTTCAGTAATTATAATACTTGTATTTTTTATTATAAAAAATATAAGTAAACGCCCATTGGCTTCAAACATAAAAAAAATTATTGCCATGATATATTGTATAATCCTCCTTGTTGCACTATTAGTTTTAAATATAATACCAAATAAAAATTTTATGAAAAGTGATTATTCTCAGTTAAAATCAAATTATAATGACGATAGTGTACTAGAAGATTTTAAACAGCTTATTTTAGATGGAAAAGTGGACTCTTCTAAGGAGTTTATAAAAAATGGTAGCAATAGCATGAAAAGTAAGTTGAAGTTATTAAAAATTGTTGGCAGTGAGGATGGTAATGCAGAGATTTTAATTCAGCATAAAAATGCGGCGGATGGGAAAATTGATATAACAGAATACGCAGGGAAAAGTATTTTAAAGGGAGTTGATTTAACTAACAAGTTGCAACCCTTAGGAGTGATACTTAAAGATGGTGCATTAACCATAGGTAAGGAAGTAGATAAAGAAATTAATGTAAGTAGGTTTGCCTATGACCTTACTGCAAATCAGTTTATTAATGATAAAAATTATAAAATGGATGAAAATTATTCTGGAAAACCATATTATGCTATGAGATTTATATTAATAAAAATTCCTAAAGATGTACAAATAGATACAATTTACCCTAATGCTCAAATGATAACGAATTAATTTATACACAAATCAGGTGGTTAACTCACATATTATAATATAGTAATTATAATATGGAGTTGAGATATGAAAATGGATAAACAAAATTCAGGCTATGACAAAAATGGCAATCCAACATTTGTAATTAATGCAGGAGGTACCCCTTCTATCCAGGAAGGAACGACCAATGAAAGACCACCAGCTGAGATAAAAGGTAGACTATTTTTAGATACTAATTCTGGTATTTTATATCGAGATACAGGAGCACGTTGGAAAGCATTGCAACTAGGACCTGAGGGACAGCAAGGAGCTAGGGGACCTAGAGGATATCAAGGCTATCAGGGTTACCAAGGACCTCAAGGTGTTAGAGGGGCAGCAGGAACAAATGGTTCATCCGTTTTATCAGGAAGTGGTGCACCAACCTTAGCAATAGGAAATATTGGTGACATTTATATTGACACCACAACTGGAGAGGTATACGTAAAAATAGCTTCACCAATACCACCAAGTGTTAGAGTAGTTCCATCACCTACAGGAGCCACGCTACTAGTTGGTACTGGGCAACCTTATGCAACTATTCCGCTAGCTTTATCTGCTGCCAATAATGGAGATAGACTTCTTTTGAATCCAGAGACTTTTGATCTTACTGCAACCATTAACGTAAACAAATCAGTTACTATTGAAGGGCAAACTGTAGGACCCAATACAACAATTGTAACCAGTTCTCATAGTTTATATCCACTGTTTAATATAAATGTATCAAACGTAGTAATTAAAAATATGAAGCTAATTCAAAGTTATTCGTTTTTTTCATCATCTACGGCTATTGGAATGAATAATTTAAGTGCCACAGGTATTTATATAGATAATTGCCAAATAGCCATAGCTGATATTGGAATTTATATTGGGGCTGCCGAATTTCAGATAAGTAACTGTAATTTCACCTATGTTGGGCCGGCGAGTCATGGGTATGATGATATAATAATTACAGCGACTTCTGGTAAAAGCATAATATATAACAATACTTTTGTGTCAGAATCAAACAATATTCAAAGTAAATTTACGAGAATTGTTAATCTTACGGGTACGTTACAAGGTCAATTATTAGTAGGTAACAATGTGCAATTACCATCGTCTTTCCAGTTAAAACAGTTACTACTTATGGAGGAATTTGTAGGTTCTAATTTTCAATTGTTTATTGATAATAATATAACTATTAGTGAAGGCAATGCACCTGTAGTATTATATAATGTTAATAATTCAATATTTAGTTTTATAGAAGTAAGCGGAAATTCAGTTCAAAATACAGCTGGTAAAGGTCTAATAGCAGTAGATTCTAGTTCAACTGGAAGCACTGTTGTATATGCTTCTAATAACAGTATAGCAAATCAAACTTGGGCTGCTGGTTGGGCCACGGCAACGATACCTGCAAGTTTTATAGTTGGTTATAATACGGCAATTACTCCTGCGCCTGTGTATCCATTAGAAAACTCCTATTGGCAAGATACTGGATTTAGTTTAAATGGAACATCATTTAATGCTTATGCTATGGTTCATGATACGAATTCAGCGCCAATAACTACAGGGAATGCTATATTGCTAAATATTACGGATTTATCAAGTGGTGTATCCTACGCGTCAGCCACAGGTAATTTCACTATAGCTTCCGCGGGACAATATCTAGTAAATTGGTGGGTAGCAATATCAAATAGTTCTGGAGCTGCAATGAAGATTATAGTTAACTTAAAAGAAACATCTCCAAGTATTGGGTTAGTGTCTAAAGCTGTTTCATCATCAGCTATAGCAAATGCTAGTGATACAGTAGTTTTTGGAACAGCTATAATTAATGTTACCGTTCCTAATTCCATATATCAATTTCAGAATGGAAGCGCTGGAAATGTCTCAACAGTTGTTACAGATGGATATTCAGCAGTGGTAACTTTTGTTAGGATAAATTAGATGAGGAATATCAAAAGGTGGTAATAATCAAGAATAAATGATAATAATGCAATGCAAAATCGCCTTAACTTGTCACTTGTCACTGAATAAACTCTCCCGCTCGCGATAAACTTTCTTTTATCAATGAAGCATTATCTTCATTAGACAAAACCACAAGGTAATCTCCAGCCATTATTTTTGTAGTGCCTGTAGGAATAATTTCCGTTTCTCCTCTTTTTATAGCAACTACCAAACAATCAGTTGGCCATTTTATTTCTTTAACCATTTTACCATCTAGTTTTGAGCCCATAAAAATTGAAGTTTCCATGATTACTTTTATATCTTTTTCACCTTTAAATTTATTTGTTCCTTTAAGTAAAAATCTCTCTAATAATACTTCATAAATAGGCTTTGAATTTAAAACATCTACTACCATATAAGCAATCAAACAAACTAGTCCAACTGAAAGCAAATGTGAAAATGAGCCTGTCATTTCAGTTATAAGTATACAACCGGTAATAGGTGCTTTAACTATAGCTGCAAAATATCCTGCCATACCAAGGATAACAAGATTAGGAACATAAATTAGGTTAAAGCCCAATATATCATGCATAACATTACCATATATTACACCGATCAACGCGCCAACAACTAAAAGAGGCAAGAATATCCCTCCTGGTGCAGAGCTACCGTAACTTATCATTGTAAATAAAAATTTTACAATCAAAATCAGTAATAATACCTTTAAAGATAACGGGGTGGTTACAAGAAAACTTATTATATTCTCGCCACCTCCTAATACTTCAGGCATAAAGAGGCCTAGTACTCCTGCTACTAAAAATGCAATTATAGGTTTGAACTCAGCAGGAATATTTTTTAGTTTCCCATAAATATCCTGAGATTTAAATATTGCCTTATTAAAAACTACTCCAAGCAGTCCTAATATAATTCCAAGTACAATTATATAAACATAATTATTAAGAGGAATGGCAATTATTTGTTTAAAATCAAACATGGGTTTCATACTAAAAAATTCTTTGGATACAAAATCCGCAGTTAATGATGCAGCCAGTGCTGAGGTCATAATGGTAGGTGAAAAATTTTTATGCATTTCTTCCAATGCAAAAATAACCCCTGCAAATGGAGCATTAAATGCCGCAGAAAGCCCAGCACTTGCTCCTGAAGTTATTAAAAAATTTTCTTCTATTTTAAGCCTTTTAAAAATCCGGCTAAAACCTTGACCTATAGCTGCACCCATCTGTACTGATGGACCTTCTCGACCTAAAGATAGTCCAGCACCAATAGATATAACCCCACCCACAAACTTAAACAATACAACTTGCCACCAATTCATGCTGAGTTTTCTTGATAATACTCCTTCAACTTGAGGTATTCCACTACCTGACACCATAGGATTTTTTTTCGAAATCGTTCCTACAATCCATCCACCAGCAATTAAAGCAACAAACCATATAGGTATAAGCCAATGATTTTTTAATTGAAGTGAATACATATGTTTTGTAAAAGTTAGTGCTATATTCAATAAATATCTATAAAAAACTATTAATAGTCCGGTAAAAAATCCAACAATCATTCCTTCAATTATTATCTTTAACTTAAAATCATGCCAATTAATTAAAATATTATTTGTACTATTCTTATTACGAGTATTATTTTTATCCAAAACATTCACTCCTTGTTAGTAATCTCCTATATTCTTAGTAATTTCATTTTTGATCTTTATTCCTTAAAGGTTAATGAAATCTGACAACTGCTTCCATGATTATAGTACATACAACTTTAAAATACAAAAAGACAATGGTAAAGCATACAAATAATGGTTGACAAATTAATCCCATAGTAGTATTGTTCCATTAAGGGACAATATAAAATTAGTATAATATCAAGGAGGGAGAAAAATATGAGTAGTAATGAAGTATACAAAGAAAAATCCAAACAGACATTTGATAATGAGGCAAAAGTTTATGAAACAAGTAGTAATGGTAAGCATGCTAAAAAATTATACTCTAGCGTAATAGAAAATGTGAAAATGCTTAATTGCTTAAAAGTTTTAGATGTAGGTTGTGGAACAGGTACAATACTTTCTGAGCTTTCTAAGAACGATAAAATTAATCTTGCTGGTGTAGACTTGTCGGAAAATATGATAAATATAGCAAAAAAAACATTAAATGATAAGGTAGAATTAAAAATTGGTGATTCAGAAAAGTTACCATGGAAGGACAATACTTTCGATGCTGTTATTTGTACGGACTCATTTCATCATTATCCAAATCCTGAAAAAGTATTAATTGAAATGGCAAGAGTTCTATTGCCTAAGGGACACTTAATTATAGGAGATCCCTGGGCTATGTCACCAATTAGGCAGTTAATGAATTTGTCACTTAAATATAGCAAAAAAGGGGACTTTAGAATATATTCACAATCAGAAATCAATAAATTATTTATTAAATGTGGATTTAATATGCTCACATTTAATAGGGTGAATTATAGTTCATTTATAACCACAGCTGAAAAAATATTGCTATGAACAAATAATATGTTAAAATAATCTTAAAAGGCAACAAAAATACGGAGGTGCCACCATGACAGTGGACAAAAAAAAGAACGAACAAATTCAAGAATTTAGTGACCTGTGGCACGTTATGATGAAAAAATCTAATTTTAGAAAAGTTGAAGAAAAATATTCAAGAATTAATGGTTTAACAACTATTGAAATAAGTATAATCAGTATTGTATCTGAGAAGCCAGACGTTATTCTAAGAGAAATTTGTGCATTTATAGATATACCTAAAAGTACTCTAACTAATGCTGTTGATAGGCTTGAAAGGCGTAATTACATTAATAGGGTAATAAGTAAAAGAGATAGAAGATCTTACGGTCTTCAGCTTACAGAAGAGGGGCAGCTTGCTCAAAAAGAGCATTTGGATTTCGAAAAAACCATTTATGGACGGATATTAAATGCACTGGATACTGACGAAGAAAAACAAGAAATGTTTAAATTATTAAGGAAAATTGTTAATAATTTTCAGGAGGATGGTAGTTCTGTAATTTAAGAGTTAACAAATAAATTGGAATGTATTTGTTGACATTACAGTTATGTTCAATATATAATGATAATGATATTCATTACCAACACCCGTTAATAGAGGAGGCGAATATAATTTTAATTTATTCATTGATCATAGTAACTGTTTTAGCTTTTAGTTTCACGTCTAGTATTAAGAAACAATATAGAGTTTATTATTCCTTAGCCGCACTTTTAGCAATATTAACAAGTTTTTATGAAATATTAAGGATCATTTCTAATGTAAAGCTTCATGGTTTTATCTCTAATCTTGAAAAAGCATCAATTCAAGGAAATATTTCTATATCATTTTTTATCCTAGTAATGTTTGCAGGTGCATTAGGTAGCAAGTGGGGTATAACAAAAAAATTATTAAGTATTAGAGCACAACTTGCAATTTTAGGTTCCATTTTTATATTGCCACACGGGATTATATATTTGGCACGGTTTATTTTATTGAAGCTACCTAATATAATTAAGCAAAGAACCATACCAATACTGTACTTAGGTTATTTAGTGGTGGGAATAATAGCATTTATCATATTAATTCCATTATTTTTAACATCATTAAATAAATTTAGAAGTAAAATGAGTGGGTTAAAGTGGAAGCAGCTACAAAGGTGGGCATATAGTTTCTATTTTTTAGCTTACATACATATTATACTTATGTTGTTAAATAAAAAGGAATTGGACTGGATGAAATTAATTATTTATACGGCTGTATTTGGCTCATACACAGTTTTACGGGTAATAAAAGCAAAAAAAATTAAATCAGATAAGCTTAATAAAGCGGCGTAAATCTTGAAATAATAAATCAAATAGAAATTTTCACTTTAACATACTAACATGAGAATATGATTCTTTTGTTAGTATGTTTTCTATTTTATGTTAAAATATAACCAGAAACTGTTTCTAAATTGGAGGTATTATGAAAGATAATAATTATAACAGAATAAATGAAAATGCTGTAAAAGCATGGCTTATAGGAAGATTTATAATGTGGGGCATAGTGGTATCTATATATTGTGTTGGGGTTTATTTGTTTTTATTACCCAAGTTTCCACACTTAACAGGATTAAAATACATAACAACATTATTAACCGTAATAATAATTGCTAATTCAGTTATAAAAACATTTATATTTCCATTTTGGGAGTACAAGTTCTGGAGATATGGGATATTTGAAGATAAGGTGGAAACGATTCAGGGGGTAATAATTAAAAAGAAACTAATCATTCCTATATCTAGAGTGCAGAATATAAAAATTGAGCAAGGTCCTATACAAAGAATATTTGGCATAGTAACAATAAAAATAGTAACGGCAGGTGGGCATCATGAAATACCAGCCATAACGAGCATTGAAGCAGACCGGATTACAGATAACCTGAAAAATATAGTAGAAACAGGTGAAAAAGATGAATAAGGTAGAAAGAAACCATTGCTTAAAGATGGTTTATAGTCTGGGGAAATTAATAAAAGAATTCGCAGGACTACTTGTTTTATCTGTGGTATTGGTAAAAAAAATAGGTGTAATATTATCAATAATATTAGTTATAGTACTATTGGTAGCACTTGTTGCGGTTGAAATCATCACTTGGTGGAAGAATATTTTCATAATGAAAGAAAATTCAATTTATCATCAAGAAGGTGTTTTAAATATTAAAAAGACAGATATTTCTTTTGAAAGAATTAATACTGTGGATATTTCTCAGGATATTTTGCAACGGATTTTTAGAGTAACCACAGTTAAAATCGATACAGGATATGCGAGAGAAAAAAGCGAATTAAAGATCATGCTGAATAAAGAGAGAGCATTGGAAATTAAAAATAAACTGCTAAACAATATAACAACTGAATCCTTGGAATTCCTAGAAAAAAAAGAGTATTTTAAAGAAGATGATAACTACACCATTGGTAAAAAAGATCTTTTTATATACTCAATAATTTCGGATTCAGCATTAAAAGGTTTGGCATTGTTGTTTGTAGCGTATAATTTTTTTAATCAATATTTAAAAAAAGTTATAAACATAGATACTTCTAGTTATACTAAAAGTTTTGAGAGTGGAAATGAATATTATAAAATATATTTTGTGGGAATAATATTTTTAGTAGTATTATTTATAAGCATTTGTTTGTCTCTAGGATATAATGTTTTAAAATATTATGATTTTAAAATGCTAGCAGAGGAAACAAAAATTGATCTAAGTTATGGTGCTTTAAGTACAAAAAATTATAGCTTTACTAGAAAGAAGATTAAAGGTATTTATATAAAGCAAACATTGTTAATGCAGTGTTTTGGATTTTTTACCTTGGAAGTTGAAAGTATAGGTTATGGAAATGAAAAAGGAGAAAAATCCATATTATATCCCATTTGCAATAAAAACACTAAAGATGAAATCGTGGCAAATTTATTTAAAGAGTTTCAGTATAATGGAGAGAAAAATCAGCCACATAAGAACTCACATTTTGGCTTTTTTTATAAAAAAGTTATATTTGGCATTGTAGTTACTACAATATGTTTTTTCATAAAGATAAAAATATTATTGGTATTTTGTATTATCATGTTTGTTTTATTATTTATTATGGGATGTTTAGAATTTAAAAATACATTTTTGGGTATGGATGAAAATCTCCTTTATATTTGTGGTGGTAGCTTTAGCAGAGTTGAATCCATAATGAAGATGAAAACAGTGCAATCTGTAAAAATGTCATGTAGTTATTTCCAACATAAAAAAAGTATATGTAATTATAATATCATGTTATATAGTGCTAATTTCGGGAAAGAGTTAAGTGCAAGAAATATAAGTGACAAGGCCTGCAGGAGTTATAAGTGACAAGTAAATCTACTTAAACTACAAGTTGAAACTGCTATTATCACTTTTCTTAAAACTATACAAAACTAGGGTATTGTATAAATACAATTTAGCAGTGTTGGAGTATAATAAGCACCATAATAAAGAATATTAAAAGGAAAAGGGGGAAAGAAATATGAGTAAAAAATGGAACTCAAGTAAAACCAAAATATTAATAACTATAGGTGCAATAGCTGGGGCGGCTGCAATAAAAGCTATTACTGAAAATAAGCTTAAAAATAAATTCAAAGCTCAATTAAAATTACCAGAAGATACGGATAACGAGAATAAACAAGTATATTTTGTTGGTGGAGGTCTAGCCTCTTTAGCTGGAGCAGCTTATCTTGTACGTGATTGTAGTTTTAAAGGAGAAAACATTCACATCATAGAAGGGATGAAAATTATTGGAGGTAGCAATGATGGTGCTGGAGATGAAGTAAATGGTTTTATCTGTCGTGGTGGTAGAATGTTAAATGAAGAAACCTATGAGAATTTTTGGGAGCTATTTTCCAGCATACCCTCTTTAGATATGCCAGGCAAAAGTGTTACAGAGGAAATTCTTAATTTTGATCATCTACATCCAACACATGCACAAGCTCGCTTAGTTGATAGAGATGGAGTAATTCAAGATGTAACCAGTATGGGTTTTAATAATGCTGATCGTATGGCTTTTGGTAAATTAATAATTACACCAGAGGAAAAATTAGATGGAATAACTATTGAACAATGGTTCAGGAACACGCCACATTTATTTGAAACCAATTTTTGGTATATGTGGCAAACAACCTTTGCATTTCAAAAATGGTCTAGTGTTTTTGAGTTTAAGCGCTACATGGAACGTATGATTTTTGAATTTTCTAGAATTGAAACTCTAGAAGGTGTTTCTCGTACTCCTTTCAATCAATATGAATCTGTTATCCTTCCAATAAAGGCTTACTTAGATGGTTTTGGAGTTGATTTCAGTATAAATGCTAATGTAACCGATTTAGATTTTAATGATGGTGATGGAATTACTGTAAATGGAATAAACATAGAAGATGAACAAGGTAAAAGTGTAATCAAATTAAATCCTGGAGACGTTTGTATTATGACAAATGGATGTATGACGGATTGTGCAACAGTGGGGGATATGAATACCCCAGCAGAATACAAACCGGAAAATCCAATATCTGGTGAGTTATGGTCTAAAATAACCAAAAAAAAATCCGGTCTTGGAAATCCAGAGCCATTTTTTTCACATCCAGATGAAACTAATTGGGAGAGTTTTACTGTTACTTGCAAGGGCAATAAATTCCTTAAACTTATTGAGAAGTTCTCTACTAATATCCCGGGAAGTGGAGCATTAGTAACATTTAAGGATTCAAATTGGTTAATGAGCATAGTTGTTTCAGCTCAACCTCATTTTAAAAACCAGCCAATTGATACAACAATTTTCTGGGGTTATGGATTATATACAGGTAAAATTGGTGATTATGTAAAAAAACCAATGTTAAATTGTACTGGAAAGGAACTATTAACGGAACTTATACATCACTTGCACCTTGAGCAGCAGTTAGAAGATATTATGGATACAGTAATTAATGTTATTCCGTGCATGATGCCTTATATAGATGCACAATTTCAGCCTAGAAAAATCTCACATCGCCCAAAGGTTGTACCAAATGGATCAACAAACTTTGCTATGATTAGTCAGTTTGTTGAAATTCCAGAAGATATGGTATTCACAGAAGAATATTCCGTACGTGCAGCAAGAATTGCAGTATATAATCTATTTGGTGTAAAAAATAAAAAGATTTGTCCTGTAACTCCCTACAAAAAGAATCTGAAAATTTTAAAAGAAGCTTTAAAAACTTCGTATAGATAAATATTTTAAATGTTAAATTAAATTTAATCTAAATTTAATGTTTTTTGGAGATAATAAAATAGACTAACAACATAATTTCTTAAATAGAGGAAAGGCATTATAAAGAGAGAATAAGTATAGTGGCTATTCTTTTTAAGATGCATGAAAGCAGTTGAGGAGTGATTTTTTTATCTATGAAAAAAAACAATATCAGAAGTATATATACTATATTTGTTTTTGTGGCATTAGCAGCCTTTGATAATATTATAATTGGATTATTTCCTCCATTATTTTCGTCTATTGCAAAGGATTTAAAAGTACCTATAGCAGCGCTAGGTATTGTATCTGCAATAAATATCTTGGTTACAGCAGTTTCCTCCATTTTATGGGGGTATGCAGCAGGAAAATACAACAGGAAAAGACTTATTATGTTTGGTACAATTATCTGGTCAGTATCAGTATTTTTCACCTCAAGAAGTAATAATTATTTAGAACTTTTAATATCCCAAATTTGTACAGGGATTGGACTAGGGTGCATAGCTTCCATTGGATTTAGTGTACTTACGGACTTTATACCCTATAGATATCGTGGAATGATTCTAAGTCTTTGGGGAATGTCTCAAGGTCTTGGTGGGATATTAGGAGCATTAATGGCTTCACTTATTGGTGCTACAGTTAGTTGGAGAAAACCCTTTGAAATTGTAAGTATCATAGGTCTGTTATTAATATTTTTATATATATTCATAAAAGAACCAACATTAGGTGCATCAGATCCAGAACTTCAAAATCTTATAAAACAGGGCAGTGAATACAATTATAATATACACCTCAGTGAGGTTAAGGGGATAATAGCAAAGAGGAGCAATATGCTGCTTTTACTTCAAGGCTTTTTTATGAATATTACAACTGGAAGTCTTATTTGGCTTCCAACTCTATATATTTCAAAAATTCGAAGTCAGGGATATGACAATAAAACTGCAATCATAGCAGCTGGATACCTCTATGCTGTCTTGCAACTAGGCGGGTTAAGTTCAGCTTTTTTTGGATATATAGGAGACTTAGTTCAAAGAAAAAGCTACAAGGGGAGAGCGTTAATAACTTCATTTTTTGTATTTATAACTATGCCTTTGTACATTACAATGTTTGCTATACCCATGAATAAGCTTTCACTGGATAATAGCAGTACTTACGCTATACTTTTAAGCATTATAAAACAAATATTTATAAATCCATGGATGATAGCAATATTTATATTAGCACTTTTAGCTAGTGCATTCCAATCTTCTAATACTCCAAACTGGCTTGCACTCATAACAGATGTAAATCTTCCTGAGCACAGAGGTGCGGCGTTTAGTATAGCAAATCTTGCAAATAGTTTAGGAAGAACAATTGGAAATGTTGGCGTAGGATATATATTGGCACTTGTTTCAATATTTAAAGTTGAACCTAATAATTACATTATAACGCTGATAATATTCCAAGTATTTTTAGTTCCATCAGCACTATGCTATTTTAAAATGGCTAACACAAATGCTCATGACATAAATAAAGTGAAAGAAACCCTAACAAAACGCTCCAACCTAGCAAGCAAGTGACAAGCTGCAAGCTACAAAATAGAAAAATTATTTATGCTTGTACTGAATGATTATCAATTTAGTCTAACATAGGCATTTATAAATGCACTTAAAAAGGCAAGCAGATTTGTGTAAAACAAATCCACTTGCTTATAAACTTTTTTGAAACAACGATGACAGTTTTATTTTTACTTGTCACTGTTTTGAGGCTTGTTACTGATTCTTAATTCTGTCTGAAAGTTCATTTAGATAAACCCAACGTTCCATCTTTTTTTCAAGCTTTTTTTCAGCCTTTGATTTTTCATCCATATACTTTTCAATCGCCACATAATCAGTGCTTTCACCATCTATTTGCTTTTGAAATTTTTCTATTTTTTCTTCAAGGTTTGCAATTATTGAATCTATTTGATCATATTCCGTTTTTTCTTTGAAGGTAAATTTAAGTGCTTTTTCTTTAGGTTTATTATCAGTTTCTTTATTTTTATCCACAGGTTTGTTAGCTACTTTATCCCCTTTGTGCATAAGTTCATAGTTTAAATCTGAATAATTTCCAGTGTGGAAGGATACTTTTCCGTTTCCTTCAAATAAAAATATCTTTCCAACAGTTCTATCAAGAAAATATCTATCATGGGATACTGAAACTACAGCACCAGCAAAATGGTCTATATAATCCTCTAAGATAGCGAGAGTTGCAATATCTAAATCATTTGTAGGTTCATCTAGTAGCAGAACGTTAGGAGCTTCCATTAGAACTCTTAGCAAAAATAGTCTCCTTTTTTCTCCTCCGGAAAGTTTAGAAATTGGATCCCATTGCAAATCTTTTGGAAATAAAAATTTTTCTAACATTTGTGAAGCAGTAACCTTAGTACCATCAGCAGTAGTTAGTATTTCTGCCCCTTCTTTTATATATTCTATAACTCTTAAATCTTCATTCATGCCCCTGACATCTTGAGAAAATAGGCCGATTTTTACGGTTTCTCCTGTAATAATTTCACCGCTATCAGGCGTAAGCTTTCTGCATAAGATATTTATAAGTGTAGATTTTCCGCTTCCGTTTGGACCTACGATTCCAATTCTATCTTTCCTGGATAATATATAACTAAAGTCTTTAATTAGAGTCCTAGAACCAAAACTTTTGCTAATATGTTCAATTTCAATAACTTTTTTTCCAAGACGGCTTCCAGCAAGAGATATTTCAACCTTTTCGTTTGAAACAGAATTTACATCTTCTTTTAATTTATCAAAACGGTCAATTCTTGCTTTTTGTTTCGTACTTCTGGCCTGGGCACCACGTCTTATCCAAGCTAATTCATTTCTTAAAAGGCTCTTTTGCTTTTGTTGAGTACCTTCTTGTATAGCTTCTCTCTCCAATTTTTGTTCTAAAAAGCTACTGTAATTTCCTGAATAAGTGTAAAGTGTACCATTATCAAGTTCAACGATCTCATGGGCAACCCTATCTAAAAAATATCTGTCATGGGTTATCATGAGTAAGGCACCTTTTCTCTTATTTAGATATTGTTCCAGCCAGTCTATAGTATCATTATCAAGATGATTGGTAGGCTCATCTAAAATCAATAAATCAGATGGATTTAATAGTGCAGAAACTAGTGCAACCCTTTTTTTCTGACCACCGGACAAGTTTCCTATCTTTTCTGTAAAATTATTTACACCAAGTTGAGTTAGTATGGATTTTGCTTCACTTTCAAGGTTCCAAAGACCTTGTGAGTCCATTTCCCCAGATAGTTCCATTAACTTTTCACTAGGGGTATTCATGTCAGCCATTGCTGCTTCATATTCCCGAAGTAGTTTAATGGACTTTGAATCACCTCTGAAAACTTGATTAAGTACAGAAGCATCTGGAGAGAACTTTGGTATTTGAGGTAAATATTCTATAATTAGAGATTTTACCTTTGTAATATTTCCTTTATCAGGAGTTTCAAGGCCTGCAATTATTTTTAGTAATGTTGACTTTCCGGTTCCGTTTACGCCAATTACACCTATTTTATCACCCTCGTCTATTCCAAGGTTTAAGTTATCAAATAAGATTTTTTCACTGTAGCTCTTTGATATGTTCTCTATGCTTAATAAATTCATATTTAGTCCTTCCAACGTTAATATATTTTACTTACTAATGATAACACAATTAGACATCTCCCGCAAAACAGACTAGCATAGGAGAGAAGTTTATTGCAAGTAGAAAGCTATTATAGAAATAATCATTTAATTATAAGGTTTCAGTGGGAAAATTTTTTTTATATTAATAAATAAACAGGTTATTGTTGGTATGTATATTTGAATAGGAAAATTTATTGTATTAATTATTAAATCAAGACCTATTTTTATATGTTCAGGGTAGTTTGTAGCAATGGAAAGACAAATTATAAGTATTAGTATTCCAAATAATATACATAATAATCCCCAATGTTTTTCTACTTTAAACAGCTGAGCTGCACCTAAAATAGCAGCATATAGACATAAACATACTTTATAAAAGCCACATTCTAATAACAATACTATAAATAATACATCCAATCTACTAAAAAATTCACTGTTAGGAGTATTCCTTCTGATATGCATCCCCAAAAAAGAGCTTTTCTTATTTTATTTTGCTGAATAACGTAGGGATAAAACATGGTTAAAACTATGAATTCACCATAGTGGAAAGATGCTAGTTTCCAGCTTTTAGATATAACAGGTAGAATACCGTCTTCTAATATATTTGATACATTTTGTGGAATATTATCAGTGTGATTGTGATCTTTAGTTATATCTGATTTACTATCATTTAATGAAAATATAGACTTGAGAATACTCTTAATGGTAATCAACACCTTTTATTATCTAGTATCTACAAAATCATAAATTATATGTTAATAAATATAAAGTACTACATTATTAATGTGTATTATTTAATAAGCTACTTACTTTTATCAAGTTAATATGTTAAAATAGGATAAGGAGTTGATTAACATGGATAAATTTGAAATGTGTCCTAGGTTTGAAGCTGCCTTTGAGCTTTTAGGTAAAAAATGGACTGGGCTTATAATAAGGTCATTATTAGATGGGAAAAAAAGGTTTTCCGATATGCAAGTGATTATACCTAATTTAAGTGCCAGAATGCTTACTGAGAGATTTAAGGAATTAGAGGAGAAGGGCATATTAACTAGAAAAGTCTTTCCTGAAATGCCTGTACGTATAGAATATTCACTGACAGAAAAAGGTGAGGCATTAGGAAAGGCTATGGATGAAATTCAAAAGTGGGCAGAAAAATGGAGCTAATCACAGTCCCTATGCTAAAAAAACAGCATAGGGACAGCTTTTTAAGCATAAATTAAAGAGGTGCCGTTTGCCAAATATTATCAAGAAGGACATGTTGATTTGTATATCCTGCACCTTTTAAAATGGCTGAAGCTTCTTCAAAATATGCATTTACATAGCTCGGATTATGGGCATCTGAACTTAAAATCAAGGGAATGTTAAGTTTTCTGCATTCATTAACTATCCAATTGCTTGGATAAAAATCATTAGTGTAACCACGCACCTTTCCACCAGTGTTCATTTCTAAAATGGTATTAGCCTTAGATATAACATTTAAAGTTTTCATAATTTCTAGTTTGTACCAGTCTTCATTTTCATCAAAATATTTATTATTCTTGTTATGCTTTTTAATTAGGTCAAGGTGGCCAACTATGGATGGTGTATTTTCTAGCACCATTGTTTGCATTTGCTCATAATATTTATGTACAAAAGCTTTAACATCATTGTTAAATGCGGAAGTAATAAGTTCTATATATTCATCTTCATCTCCGTCAACAGCCAGATATTCACCGGTAGCTTCGTTTTTAAGCATATGGACAGAACCAATAGTATAGTCTAATTTTTTAAATTTTTCATCAGTAGGACTTATTAAATTTTGAATATAATCTACTTCCATACCAAGGTAAATTTGAATTGTATCTGTATATTTTTTCTTTAAATTTATTATAGTGTTCAAGTATCTATTAACATCTTCTTCCTTCATAGTCCAAGAATTACTAAAGGGAAGAGGTGCATGACTAGAAAAACCTAAAGAATTAAAATTACATTGTATTGCTTTTAGTACATATTCTTCTGGATTTCCTATGCCATCACAAAAATAGCTGTGGGTGTGAAAATTGGAAAAAATCATAGGTGTAACCTCCTATAGTGCAAAATCATTTATTAATAAATTATAGCATAATGTTAAGAATAATGAATTTATTATAATGAATTTATTTTAAATAAAAAAATGCTAATCTAATTTGTGGATTGTTAGTAGAAATTAAATAAAATTAAATAAAATTAAATAATTATTATAATAATGTATTGTCATAATGGCATTATAAATGTATAATAATGTATGTCGTCTTAAATTATACAGCCACTTGATTTGAGAAATACTCGCACTATTGTGTGCTGGAGTTGTAGAAGGAAGTTGATTTATGTGAGTTTAGAAGAAGAAATAGAAATACTTAGAGATTTGCTTAATGATGTGTTAAAAAGTGAAGAACAACTAACTAAGTTTAATGTTGTAAAACTCAGTCAAAAGTTGGACAAGCTTATAGAAAAATATTACGCAAAGCAAATCAAAATAATATTTTAATTGACAATTTATGTTAACGTTAGCGTTATATTTTTTATAATACTAACGTTATCTTTTTTACTAAGACATCTGACGCAAAATAGATTAGCATACTGACTAGTTATTTTTTTGATGTATAACTAATAGTTATTGATGTATAATGTTAACATACTTATAAATAGGTAATTTAGATAAAATCAGAATTATTTATATTTTCACCGGAGGTAAATTTATGAAATTTAACATCTTTAGTGGTGGTAACAAACCCAAAAGATCAGCATTGGATATTATAAAATATATTGGGCCAGGTCTTATAGTAACTGTAGGTTTTATAGATCCAGGAAATTGGGCATCAAATGTAGCAGCTGGTTCAAGTTATGGATATACGCTATTATGGATAGTATCATTGTCTACTATAATGCTTATAATACTTCAACATAATGCAGCTCATCTTGGAATTGTAACAGGAGACTGTCTTTCAGAAGCAACCACTAAACATACTAAGCCTGCTGTAAAAAATGTAGTACTTTCCACAGCGGTAATTGCTTGTATACTCACTGCTATGGCAGAACTTTTAGGAGGAGCAATAGCATTAAATATGCTGTTCAAAATACCAATAAAAATAGGTTCAATTATTATGTTTTTAGTTGTACTTTGGATGCTATTTGGTAATTCTTATAAAACTCTAGAAAAATGGATAATAGGTTTTGTTTCTATAATAGGAATATCTTTTATATTTGAATTGACACTTGTACATGTTCAATGGAAAAGTGTAGCAGTGGGTTTTGTTACGCCGACTTTTCCACTGGGTTCACTGCCAATAATAATGAGTGTGCTTGGTGCGGTAGTTATGCCACATAATTTGTTTTTGCACTCTGAAATTATACAGAGTAGACAATGGAATTTAAAAGGTGATAACACTATCAAAAAGCAACTTAAATATGAATTTGTGGATACACTTTTTTCAATGATAATCGGATGGTTAATAAACAGTGCAATGATTATATTAGCTGCAAGTACTTTTTTTGTTAGTAGAATTCCGGTATCGGCTCTTGATCAAGCTCAGCAAATGCTAAAGCCACTTTTAGGCAATGGAGCCTCAATAGTTTTTGCACTGGCGCTTTTATTCGCGGGACTTGCATCAACGGTTACTGCAGGTATGGCAGGAGCAAGTATTTTTGCTGGTATGTTTGGAGAACCATATGACATGAGTGATGGTCATTCAAGAGCAGGAGTATGTATAACTTTATTTGTAGCACTTATTATTATATTTTTTATTAGTGATCCTTTTAAAGGATTAATATATTCACAGATGTTTTTAAGCATACAGCTTCCAATAACAGTGTTCATTCAAATATATCTCACATCTTCAAAAAAAGTAATGGGAAAATACGTTAATTCCATGCTTGATAAAATAGCACTTTGGGTAATCGGTATTGTTGTTACAGTGCTGAACATAGCACTGCTTGTTAGTTTCTTATAAAGTAAAACCACAAGGTAAGTGACAAGTGACAAGAAAAAAGGAAGCAAGGAAATTTGTCTTAACAGATTTCCTTGCTTCCTTTTTTCTTATTGGATATTTATTGTAGTTTTTCAAAGCTGCCCAGTAAGTTATTTATTTCTGCTCTTAAAGCTATAAGTTGCTCAGGGGAATGATCTGGAATACATGCCATTTTTTTTGGAATTTCTATAGCCTTATCCTTTAATATAACACCACTTTCAGTAAGAGAAACATAAACATTACGTTCATCTTGACTATCTCTAGCTCTTGTTACTATTCCCTTTGCTTCTAATTTTTTTAGTAGGGGGGTTAATGTGCCGGAATCAAGGTGTAATTTGCTTCCAAGTTCCTTTACTGTAATATTATCTTTTTCCCATAACACCATCAAAGTGACATATTGTGTATAGGTAATTCCAAGTTTATCAAGTTCCGGTTTGTAATGTTTTGTAATTTCACGAGAACAAGCATACAATGCAAAGCATAATTGATTGTCTAATTTTAACATATCGTAATTCATAATGCACCACTTCCTAATTCATATATTTAATAGTCTATCAAAAAACGGAGTGTAGTGAAAGAGGTAATATTATAATAATTTTAAAATTTCTTCTTCCATGTCAAGTGGTTCAGTAGTTGGTTCAAATCTACCTACAACTTCTCCATCTCTATTTATTAAGAATTTTGTAAAGTTCCATTTTATACCGTTACCTACTAAAGTCTCAGGGAATTTTTCTTTTAACATAGCATTAAGAATTTTACCACTTGGGTGATTTAGGTCAAGACCTTTAAATTCTTTTTCTTCTGATAGATATTTAAATAGTGGTTGAGCATCTTTTCCTCGTACATCACCTTTTTCAAATAAATCAAAGGTTACTCCATAATTGATTTCACAAAACTTTTGAATATCACTACTATTTCCTGGTTCTTGTTCTGCAAATTGATTTGAAGGGAAACCTAAAACATTAAAACCTCTATCTTTATATTTTTTATATAGCAATTCTAAATCTTTGTATTGAGGAGTAAAACCGCACTTACTAGCTGTATTTGCTATTATTAATACTTCACCTTTGTATTTTTCTAGTGAAACCTCTTCTCCATTAATTGGTTTAGCGTTAAAATCATAAATTGACATTTATATTACCTCCTAAAATTTTATTTCATTTTATACCTAGTACTTTTATTTAGCATTTTTGATCAAATTTTCTATAGTGCTTTCAAGCTTTTTGGGGGATGTAGTAGGTGCAAACCTATCTACAACATTACCCTCTGAATCTATTATAAATTTTGTGAAATTCCATTTGATACTGTCTCCAAGAATTCCAGAACTGTTTTTTCTTAAAAATTTAAATATTGGATCAGCCTTATCACCATTAACATCTATCTTAGCAAAAACTGGGAAGGTAACTCCATAGTTAATTTCACAAAAGTTTTGAATTTCATCGTTAGTTCCAGGTTCTTGACCCAAAAATTGATTGCAAGGGAAAGCAAGTATTTCAAACTTATCATTACCAAATTTTTTATATAAATCTTCTAGATCTTTATACTGAGGTGTAAAACCACAATTACTAGCAGTGTTTGCAATTATTAAAACCTTACCTTTAAAGCTTGAAAGAGAAATTTCTTTGTCAGAAGCAGTTTTAGCATTAAAATCATAAATATTCATAAAATCATCTCCATATAAAATTATATTAATTACAATTGAATTGTACACAATTTGTTTGTATCTATAATTTAACATAGAAAAATATAAGTGTCAATAGGAAAATCAAGATTTATAATATAAGTATTAATTAGTATATATGTAAACGTTTGAAATAACACTTTATTTTCTATAAAATTGGGAGTATCATGTTAAAGTGATAAAAAATCATGAATTCACATAAAATTAAAAAATAATTAATTGTATTTAAAGAAACTATTGCTATAATTAGTTTGCAACAAAAATTAATTATGACAATAAGTTAATTCTACATAGTTATTTTTTTATAAATGAAAGTGAGGCTACAAATATGAATATAGCATTTTTTATAACACCTAAAAGTGAAGTGGTATGTGAAGAACTTACCTCTACAATGAGACAGGCACTTGAAAGGATGGAATATCATAGATATGCAGCAATACCTATATTAGATGGGGATGGAAAGTATATTGGAACATTAACAGAAGGCGATTTGTTATGGAAATTAAAAAATACACCTGATTTAAATTTTAATAATACTACAAAGGTACAGCTTTGTGAGGTGCCAAGACGTGTAATAAATAAACCCGTGCATATAGATTCTGATATTGAAGATTTGCTTTCCAAGGCAGTGAATCAAAACTTTATACCGGTAGTAGATGATGATAATGTTTTTATAGGTATGATAAAAAGAAGCGACATAATAAACTACTACTATGAAAAGTCATACAAAAAAATTAAAATTCAAGCTTAGGGCGTCTTCAAAAAAATAACAAGCTAGTATGCTAGTTTATTTTGTATCAAATGCCTAAATTCTAGTTACCAACGATTTCAAATGTTGGTAACTTTTTTTATAGAAAAATAGTTGATTTATATTAAATCAGTGGTAAAATATTAAAATAAATAATAAAATTGTAAAGTTTTAAAAAGGATTTTCATAGAATATTAGAATGTATCATTTTAAAATTTGTATTAAGAAAGGTGGTTTTTATAATGCATTTAATGCCAAAGGAAATAGATAAGCTTATGCTTCATTATGCAGGAAGCTTAGCGAGAAAAAGAATGGAAAGAGGGTTAAAGCTAAATTACCCTGAGGCAATATCTCTTATAAGTTCAGAACTAATGGAAGCTGCTAGAGATGGAAAAAGTGTAAGTGAACTAATGCAGTTTGGTGCTAAAATATTAAAGGAAGAGGATGTAATGAGTGGAGTTTCCAGCATGATATCTGATATACAAATAGAGGCAACATTTAAAGATGGAACAAAGCTTGTTACGGTTCATAATCCAATTAGATAATCTAATGTAGTGCGAAAGGAAATGATTATATGATACCTGGTGAAATAATAATAAGTAGCAGTGAGATAGAGTGTAATAAAGGCAAGGTTACAAAACAAATAACTGTTACAAGCAACGCAGATAGGCCTATTCAGGTAGGATCTCACTTCCATTTTTTCGAGGTAAATAAAATGTTGAACTTTGATAGGGAAGCCGCCTTTGGGATGAGGTTAAACATAGCTTCAGGAACAGCAGTAAGATTTGAGCCTGGGGAAGAAAAAAGTGTTGAACTAGTTGAGCTAGGCGGAAAAAAAGAAGTATATGGATTAAATGGTTTAACTCAAGGGTCAACACTGGACCCAGAGATTAAAGAAAAAAGCCTCAAAAAAGCAAAAGAACTTGGATTTAAAGGAGTGAAATAGATGAGTCTTAAAATGTCAGGAAGGGATTATGCAAATATGTATGGTCCTACAGTAGGTGATAAAATAAGATTAGCAGATACGGATTTAATAATTGAAATTGAAAAGGACTATGCTACCTACGGCGATGAGTGTAAATTTGGTGGAGGTAAGACGCTTAGAGATGGAATGGGTCAATCTGCAAAAGCACATAGAAGCCAAGGTGTGTTAGATTTAGTAATAACCAATGCTGTAATAATTGACCACTGGGGAATTGTTAAAGGTGATATTGGAATTAAAGATGGAAAGATAGTTGGAATAGGAAAAGCAGGAAATCCAGATATCATGGACAATGTAGACGAAAACATGGTAGTTGGGGCATCAACTGAAGCCATAGCAGGAGAAGGATTGATTGTAACTGCAGGTGGAGTTGACACTCATATACATTTTATATCATCACAGCAAATAGAAACTGCGCTTTATAGTGGAATAACAACCATGATAGGTGGGGGAACAGGACCAGCGGATGGTACTAATGCAACAACTTGTACCACAGGATCTTGGTATATTGAGAGAATGCTTGAATCAGCAGAAGGGTTTCCAATGAACCTAGGATTTCTTGGCAAAGGAAACTGCTCTTCGGAAGCTGCACTTGTTGAACAAGTAGAGGCAGGCGCTATAGGGCTTAAACTTCATGAAGACTGGGGAAGTACACCAAAAGCAATTGATACTTGTCTTAAAGTAGCTGATAAATATGATGTACAGGTTGCAATTCACACAGACACCTTAAATGAAGCGGGTTTTGTTGAGGATACCATTAAGGCTATTGCAGGTAGAACAATTCATACTTACCACACAGAAGGGGCAGGTGGTGGGCATGCGCCTGATCTTATGAGAATAGCAGCATTCCAAAATGTTTTGCCATCGTCAACTAATCCCACAAGACCATATACTGTGAATACTATAGATGAACATTTAGATATGCTTATGGTTTGCCATCATTTAGACAGCAAGGTTCCGGAAGATGTGGCTTTTGCGGATTCAAGAATAAGACCAGAAACTATAGCTGCAGAAGACATTATGCATGATCTAGGCATTTTTAGCATGCTAAGCTCAGATTCTCAGGCAATGGGAAGAGTTGGAGAGGTTGTTATAAGAACTTGGCAGACAGCTGATAAAATGAAGAAGCAGCGTGGAGCATTAAAAGAGGAAACTGGAGACAATGATAATTTTAGAGTTAAAAGATATATATCAAAGTATACAATTAATCCTGCCATAACTCATGGAATATCAAAATATGTAGGGTCAATTGAAAAAGGTAAATATGCTGATCTAGTAATATTTAAACCTTGTTTATTTGGAGTTAAACCTGAAATGATTATTAAAGGTGGAGTTATCGTAGCGTCTAAAATGGGTGATGCCAATGCTTCAATTCCAACACCACAACCTGTAATATATAAAAATATGTTTGGAGCCTTTGGAAAAGCAAAATATAGCACTTGCATAACATTTGTATCACAAGAAGCCCTTAAAAACGGTAACATCAAAAGGTTAAATTTAGAAAAGATATTGCTACCAGTAAAAAATTGCAGGAATATAGGGAAAAAAGATATGATATTAAATGATAAAACCCCTAAAATCGAAGTTGATCCTGAAACTTATGAAGTTAAGGTTGATGGGGACGTGTTAACATGTGAGCCAATTGAAGAAGTAGCTATGGCTCAGAGATATTTCTTGTTCTAAAAAATGGGCTAGTACGGTGACGTTATATTTTTACATTTATAAAAAGTGAAATGGAGAAAAATATGCTGATTGATAAAATTTTAGGCAATATAAAAGATATGAATAATGCAACAAAAGATATAGATGAAATTTTTGTGGACTGGTTCGATGTTGATAAAAAAATTCTAAAAAAGACTTCTAAGAATGGAAAAGATGTAGGAATAAAACTTACAAAGCCATCAAAATTAAATGATGGAGATATAATATACTCTGATTCAAAAGAGATTGTAATTATTACAATACCGCAATGTGAAGCCATTTCAATAAGGCCAAAAACTATGGAGGAAATGGGTAAGATATGTTATGAAATTGGTAATAAACATATTCCCTTATTTTTAAATGGAGATGAAATAATAGTTAATTATGATGAACCACTATTTAAGCTTCTTGAAAAGAAAGGTTTTAAACCTAATAAGACTATGCAAAAATTAACCAATGCTTTGGAGCATCATCATCATGAGCACTAAAGATCAGTTTTTCACCATGCTTCAGATAAGTGATTCTGTATTTCCAATTGGGTCTTATACTCAGTCTAATGGGCTAGAAACTTATGTTCAAAAAGGAATTGTAAAAGACAAAAAAAGTGCAGAGGAATACTTGAAAAGTGTACTTTGGAATAGTTATATGTATGGTGATTTTTTAGCTGTAAAGCTTGCCTATGAATATACTAACAATAATGATATGAAAAAAATTATAGAGCTTGATGAAATTTTATGGGCAGTTAAAGCTTCAAGGGAAATGAAGGAGGGAAGCTCCAAATTATGTATAAGATTCATTAAACTTATTGAAAAATTTTATAAGGAAAAATTTATTATAAAATATGGGGACACAATAAAAAGTGGTGAGTGCATGGGACAACATAGCATTGTATATGGTAGTTTTTCCGCACTAGCGAAAATCCCTAAGGAAAATGCACTAAGATCATACTTGTATAATGCAGCTTCTTCAATAGTGAATAATTGTGCAAAACTTATACCTTTAGGTCAAGTTGATGGACAAGAAATTCTATTTGGGGTTCAAGAACTGCTTCAGAAAATGACTATTGAAATAGAAAAACTTAGTATTGATGATATAGGAAGATGTTGCATTAGTTTTGACATAAGAGCTATGGAACATGAAGAACTTTATTCAAGACTGTATATGTCTTAAAGGAGAAAAAAACTATGAGTTATGTAAAAATTGGTATTGCAGGGCCTGTTGGGTCCGGAAAAACAGCTTTAATCGAAAGACTAACAAGAGTTATGAGTAATGATTATAATATTGGTGTAATTACTAATGATATATACACAAAAGAAGATGCTGAATTCCTTGTAGCCAATAGTGTTTTGCCAAAGGAAAAAATAATTGGTGTTGAAACAGGGGGATGTCCTCACACAGCAATAAGGGAAGATGCTTCTATGAATCTTGAGGCAGTGGAGGAACTCACAAATAAATTTAAAGATATAGAAATTGTGTTTATAGAAAGTGGCGGAGATAACCTTTCTGCAACCTTTAGCCCAGAACTTGCAGATTCAACAATCTATGTAATTGATGTTGCGGAGGGGGACAAAATTCCTAGAAAAGGTGGACCTGGCGTTGTACGTTCAGATTTACTTGTAATAAATAAAATAGACTTAGCACCTTATGTTGGTGCAAATCTAGAAGTAATGGAACGGGACTCAAAAAAGATGAGAGGGGAAAGACCTTTTATATTTACGGATTTAAATAAAAAAATAGGACTAAATGAAGTTATTCAGTGGATTAAAACAAATGCTTTATTGGAAGGCCTCTAAATGGGTAAGGGTACTTTAAATTTAGAATTAAAGGTTAAAAACGGCAAGACTATAATCGGTGACTCTTATTTTACATCTCCATTAAAAATTTTAAAGCCATTTTATAATGAGGATTATACTAAAATGAAATTATGCATTTTAAACGTATCTGCAGGAATTTTAGAAGGTGACCAATACCACATAAAAATAAATTTAGCAAAAGCATCAAATATCCATATTTATTCTCAAGCCTACACAAAGATTTTCAAAATGAGAGGTGGGGTAGCCACTCAAAAACTAAGTGTTAATATGGAGGAAGGTAGCCATTTTTCATATATGCCAATGCCAACTATTCCATTTGTTGATTCGAATTTTATTTCAGCCATTGATATTAGACTAAAAAAACACTGCAAATTGATTCTAAGAGAAATAATATCCTGCGGTCGATACAAAAATAATGAAGTATTTGAATTTTTAAGTTTTAGTTCAAAGACTAAAGTGTACCTAGAGGATAAGCTCATCTTTATGGATAACACACTTCTAAGACCAAAGGAGCAAGAACTTACGGGTATAGGTTTTTATGAAAAATATAATCATCAGGCAAACATGATTATATTTAGTGAAAATATTTCGAAAAACTTAAAATCAGATTTATTAAAGCTTTTAGGTGAATATGAAAATATTGAATTTGGCATAAGTGAAAGTTTCACCAGCGGAATGATAATAAGAATTCTCGGAACAAGTTCTGAGCAGCTGAGAAAAATTACGGATAAGGTAGAAATAGTGACAAGTGACAAGTTACTAATGGTTAAGCCAAATGCATTAAAATAAAATTGGGAGCTAAAATTAGGCAGAAATATAAGAAGATTTGTATAAATAGATCTTCTTATATTTGTTTTTGTGCAAAACTTTAGTTATATAATAATTCATATTCAGTTAAGTTATGGTAAAATTGAACGACAATTCAATTATTGTATATATTTAAGATTGGAGTGTTTGATTTGATAATAAATCATAATATAAACGCATTAGCCGCTATTAGCAAATTTAATGCAGCAGGGAAAGTAAAATCTGATGCTATGGAGAAACTTTCCTCAGGAATGAGAATAAATAAAGCAGCTGATGATGCTGCAGGTTCTGCTATAGATGAAAAGATGAGGTCACAGATTATGGGACTTCAGCAAGCAGGTTCAAATATTCAAGAGGGTATCTCTCTTCTTCAAACAGCGGATTCAGGACTTGCCTCCATACAAAATCCTAATCTTATGAGGATGAGGGACCTTATAGTGCAATCACTAAATGGAACTTTAAATAATGATGACAGGGTGAAAATTCAAAATGAGATAGATAGTTTAAAGGATTCTATCAATGGTGTTGCAAATAGTACTGAATTCAACTCAATAAAACTTTTAACAGTACCAGCATCTGAAATCGCTGTTCCACCTAAGGTATCAACAGGAAAAGCAGATATAGTTTTTATTATTGATAGAACAGGTAGTATGGGCTCGAAAATTGATGAAGTAAAGAATAATTTGGATAGTTTTATAAATAAATTATCTGATAACGGTATAGATGTTAATATGGGATTAGTAACCTATGGAGATGTTAATGAATCTCAAGGTGGAGATGCAACGTTGAAATCAAGTATGACTAATGATTTGGGCACTTTTAAATCTTATTTAAATGGTATAGAAGTTGGTGGAGGTGGAGATGCTAATGAGTCAGGTCTTGAAGGAATAGCTGATTCTACTAATGGAGCACTTTCATATAGCTTAAGAGATGATGCCGTAAAACAATTCATTCTTGTCACAGATGCTTCTGTACATGACGGTAATTCAGATACAGGCGGCGGAGATGGTGAGTCTACTTATACTATTGATTCTGTGGCAGCTGAACTTAAAGATAAAGGTATTACATTTACTGCAGTCAGTGGAACAGATAGTACTGTAAAAAATCAGCTTGAAAGGTTGTCACAACCAACGGGTGGTGAATATTTAGATATGGATAGCGGTTTTGCAGATCAGTTGAGTTCATTTGCTAGTAAAATTTTAGTTGGCGCTGGATTGGCAGAAGGAACAACAGGTGAGGAAATGCCTACACTAAATCTTCAAATAGGTGCAAATTATGATGATAATTTAAAAGTACAACTGTTTGATGCAACAACAAAAAAATTAGGTATAGATGATGTAAAAGTTGATACAAATGATGATGGTAGAAAGTCACTTGATATGGTGGATAAAGCCATGGATTTAATTTCAGCACAACGTGGCAAATTTGGTGCATATCAAAATAGACTAGAACACATATATGATAATGTAGGGAGTTATAGTAGCAGCTTAACAAATGCGGATTCTAGAATAACTGATGTAGATATGGCAAAAGAAACAATGGATCTAGCAAAAGGTAGTATATTGCAAGAATCAGCACAATCCGTAATAAAACAATGCAAAAATATGCAGGAGAGTGTATCAAATCTTATAACTAAATGGCAAGGAAACAATCAATGATGCTTCTTCTCATAGTTCATTAAATTCTATCATAATTATTTTTTATATAGTGAACACAATATTGTACTTGTTTCTTTGGGTTTAGTGTTGATTATAAAAAATAGTGTGGGAAAAGATGCAACTTTCTGATAAAATGAAAATAAGGAAGTGAATGGTTATATGAAATGGAATGAAGCAAGAAAAATGTATCCAAATAAATGGATCTTATTTGAAGCCTTAGAAGCTCGTTCTGAGGAAGGAAAAAGAATTGTTGAAGAACTTTCTGTTATAAATGTATATGATAAAGGCAATGTTGCTCTTAGAGAATATGCAGAGAAACATAAAAAAAATAAGAATAGGGAAATGTATGTCTATAATACTAAAAATGAAGGGCTACTAATAGAAGAAAGAAGCTGGATTGGAGTGCGAAAAAATGGTTGAACTTGACTTAAAATATGGGCTTCCTTTCTGCATAGTTACTATTTCTTACATGGGGAAATGCAAGTCTATTAATAATGTGCTTTTAGACACAGGTTCAGGTGGAACCGTTTTTAAAATGGACATAGTAGAGGATATAGGGATAACTATTGAAGATGATGATGTTATTGAAACTATATCAGGTGTAGGTGGTTCAGAATTTGTGTATAAGAAAAATATAGATTCGATAATTCTTGGAGATTTGGAACTCCATGATTTTAAAGTTGAAGTTGGTGTAATGGATTATGGTTTTGAGATAAATGGGATATTAGGCATGGATTTTTTGAAAAAAGTAGGAGCTGTAATTAATTTGCAGGAAATGAAAATTATATAATAGTTATGCAGAAGGAACAGAGAAGCAGTTGTCAAGTATCAAGTGTCCAATTCCAATTCCAATTAAGGATGTTTTAACTGGTATCTGTCAACTGCTTCTTTGTCTGTTTTTTTGTTCCTCTGAAACTCAACTTATCACTTGAAATTTGAAACCGGGTTAATTTGTTTTAAATAAACAAGTTCACGTTAGCGTCTTCCGCTTCCCCCAGGTAGTATCCAACCCCTGCAATTTTGACGCCATCAATAAGTTCTTCTTTTTTTATTCCCATAACATCCATGGACATTTGGCAGGCAACTATTTCTATGCCGCTGTCTACTGCGGAAGTTATTAAATCTTCTAAAGAGGAAATGTTATTGTTTTTCATAACCATTCGGATCATTTTTGCACCCATGCCCATCATATTCATCTTTGAAAGCTGTAATTTTTTACTGCCTCTAGGCATCATAAGCCCAAACATCTTGCCAATAAAATTCTTTTTAACTTCAACTTTTTCAGGCTTTCTTAGTATATTAAGTCCCCAGAAAGTAAAGAACATAGTAACCTTTTTGCCCATTGAAGCAGCACCATTTGCAATTATAAATGAGGCAATTGCTTTATCTAAATCTCCACTGAAAACTACCATGGTTTTATTATCCCTCACAGCAGCTGAGTGTAAATCATCTACCTCATCTTGTCCTTTTTTTATATAGGCTGTGATATTAGCACCTTGTCTTTCTAGATTTATCAAGGTATTTCCTGTTTTAGAGCACCAGGCTTTTATATCTTCATAAAATCCTGGGTCTGTAGCGGTGACTTTAAGTATTTGCCCATCTCGAAGTTCGTCTATAGAAGCTTTGACTTGCATTAAAGGTCCAGGGCAACATAAACCACAAGCATCCAAAGTATTATCAAATCTGTCTGTTTTAGGAGTGGTTATGGGACTCGCAAGGTCAAAAGCAACCTCCTTTTTAACATCGTTATTATTATTAGGTTTGTAACCCAGAGTTGACATGGTTTTATATCCACCAGTTAAGTTTTTTACATTAAAGCCATTTTGTCTAAGTATTCTCTCAGCTATATATCCACGAATTCCAACCTGACAATAAACTATAATCTCTTTTTCTTTAGGAAGATTATAAAAAGATCTACGCAAATTATCTACAGGCATGTTTATAGCGCCATCTAGGTGGCCATTTTCAAATTCAATGGTGGAACGAACGTCCACAAGAACACTGCCACTAAGATCATAATTTAAAAGCTCATTTGGAGTTATAACTTGACTTAAGCCGCTAAGTACATTTTCTGCTGCAAAACCAGCCATATTAACAGGATCTTTTGCAGAGGAAAAAGGTGGGGCATAACTAAGTTCAAGTTCAGTTAAATCATAAACAGTTCCTTTTAAACGCATAACTGAAGCTATAACATCAATTCTTTTATCAACGCCATCATAACCTATAGCCTGGGCACCTAAAATAGTTCCATTGTCATTAAAAATAAGTTTTATGGAAAGATTAAGAGACGCAGGGTAGTAGGATGCATGAGATGCTGGGTGAACGTAAATCACTTTATGTGGTAAACTTAATCTATCTAAGGTTCGTTCATTGTTTCCAGTACTTGCAGCTGTTAAATCAAAAACTTTAAGTATAGATGTACCTTGAGCACCATTAAATTGGCTTTTCATACCACTAATATTGTCAGCTACAATTCTTCCCTGTTTATTAGCAGGACCAGCTAAAGCTACAGAAGTATTTTGTCCGTTTACGAAATCAACAACTTGAGCAGCATCGCCCACTGCATATATATTATCAATATTTGTCTTCATATTTTTATTTACTAGTATGTGTCCACGTTTTCCAAAGTCTATACCGCTATTTTTTATAAAGGCGGTATCGGGAGTAACACCTATGGATAATATAATAAGATCAGCGTTTAATTTTAAGCCGCTGGTAAGGGTTATTTCTGTATCTTTTGAATTATCCTTAAAGGATTTAACTCCATCACCTAAAATTAGATTTACACCGTTAGTCTCCATCTCTTTTTCAGCAATTACTGACATATCAGAATCAAAAGGTGCTAAAATGTGATTGGCTGCTTCAATGAGAGTAACATCAATTCCTTTTTCCTTTAAATTTTCTGCCATCTCTATTCCGATAAAGCCGCCACCAATAATTACAGCAGTTTTTATATCCTCTGAATCTACTGCTTTTTTTATCCTATCTGTATCAGGAATATTTTTTAGTGTCATAATACGTTTACTTTCAATACCTTCAATGGGAGGTTTCATTGGTTTTGCCCCAGGGGATAGTACAAGATAATCATAAGTTTCCTTGTATGTATCTCCATTTTTATTTTTTATATTTACAGCACAGTTTTTTGCATCCACTTCTAAAACTTCATTGTTTATTCTTACATCTAAATTAAATCTTTTCATCATACTTTCAGGAGTTTGAACAATTAATTTTTCTCTTTGTTTAATTTTATTACCAATATAATAAGGTAAACCACAGTTAGCGAAAGATATATAATCACCTTTTTCAAGCATTATTATTTCTGCATTCTCATCAAGTCTTCTTAGCCTTGCAGCAGTAGAAGCACCACCAGCCACGCCACCTACAATAATTATTTTTTTTGACATAAAAATCACTCCTAATCTAACATATTTTTAATAAAAGCTATAACCCGCTCGTCACAGACTTTATAGTTCATTTCAAGACCATTACGTTTTCCTTCAATAACACCAGCAGCTTTAAGTTTTTGCAGATGCTGGGAAACTGTTGATTGAGGAATGTTAAGGCATTCCTGCATATGGCTAACATTACAGCCACCATTTTCAATTAATCCGTTTACTATGCAAAGCCGCACTGGATGAGCCAGTACTTTTAGTAGTTCAGCAGTTTCAGTGTATTTTGAATAATTTGTATCCATATCCATTTTGATCACAATCCTTTTATTTAAATCATAATATCACTATATTCAAATAATACGATATAGTTCTGTATTTGTCAATTATCTATGGTTAAAACATTAATGTGAAGCAATTAATGTAAAAAATATTATTTTAGAAATAATAGGATAAATTAATCCTAAATATGATATAATATAGATATAATAAATATTTGGAGGTGTTTATATGTTAGTTAATACTCAAAAAATGGTTTCTATTTCTGAAGCCAATCAAAATTTTTCTAAAGTAGCTAAAATAGTTGATCAAGACAGTTCTGTTGTAATAATGAAAAACAATAAACCCAAATATATTCTTTTGGATTTTGAGAAATTTAATAAAGAAACCTTATCTGAAGAAGAAAAAATAGATACTATTGCGGATAGAATTTTAAAAGAAAATATCGTAGCATTCAAGGAGTTAGCTAAATGAAGTATATTTCAATTGAATATGTATTAAAACTTCATCAAAACCTTATAAACGATACTGGTGGTTCGAATGGAATAAGAGATATTGAGCTTTTGAAATCATCCATAGAGAATTGTAAAACAACATTTTATGGAGAAGATCTATACCCACAAGTTGAAGATAAATGTGCAAATATTTGCTACAGTATGACAAATAATCATGCGTTTATAGACGGTAATAAACGTATAGGGATATATATTATGCTTATATTATTAGAGTACAATGGAATAAATTTAAATTTCACACAAGTTGAATTGATTAATTTAGGTTTAGGCATAGCAAAAGGCGAGATTAATCAAGAGTATATAGTAACATGGATAAAAAATCACAAAACTAATTAAGAAAGATATAGATGTACTTGAGCATGAAAGCGTAAAGATCATTTTAGAAAAGTTTATTTGTATCCTAATCAATTGTGAGATATCAAAAGCAGGAATGCTGATGATATCTTTTTCAATTATTTTGATGCAAGCAAAATCTACTTAACTTGAATCTTGTCACTGTTTTTAATCGCTTGCTATTTATAAGAAAATTATGTACAATAACAATGCGGCGCGTTAGTGCGTTAACAAGATAAAGCATTTATATGTTTATACATATAGAAGAAGGAGCGTCAAAATGAAAAAAATATTATCAATGATAGCTATATTAGCAGTAAGTGTATTCATGTTTGTTGGATGCGTGGGAAGTGGAGCAGAAACAGGTATTGATAGCTCACTGTCAAAGGTGAAAAGTGCAGGAATCATTTCCATAGGCATAGATGATACGTATCCTCCAATGGAATTTAAGGATAGTACAAACACAATAAAGGGTTTTGATATAGATATGGCAAATGCTGTAGGTAAAAAAATGGGCGTTAAAGTTAAATATGTGCCAACAACTTTAGATGGTATATTTTTAGCTCTTAACTCTAAAAAATTTGATGCAGTACAATCTAGTATAAGTATTACGGATGAAAGAAAAAAGACTATGATTTTCACAAAACCATATATATATGGGGGAAATGCAGTATTTGTAAGGAAAAAAGATAATGCAATAAGTAGCGAAAAAGATTTGAATGGAAAGATTTTAGGAATAGAGATAGGCTCAACTTCACAGGAAGTCCTAAATAAAATAAGTGGAATTAAGGAAATTAAAAAATATAATTCAACTACAGAAGCGTTTATGGATCTTAAAACTGGGAGAGTAGATGGTGTTGTATCAGACCCTCAAGTTGGAGATTATTATATTTCTGATAAGAAGAGTGATTTTAAGAGATCAAAAACAATGTTAAATCAAGAGCCTATTGGAGCTTGTTTTAGAAAATCTGATATAGCTTTGCGTGATGCATACCAAAAAGCAATTGACCAACTTAAAGCAGATGGCACACTTTCAAAATTATCTATAAAATGGTTTGCACAAGACCTTTATAATTAATGAAATAATATGTTATAAGAAAAATATTTATTGAATTGATAATTAAACAGTTGATTTATTGACAATATCTATATATAATAGGATTAATATGTTGATTAATAAAAAGGGGTGTCTATATGAAAAAAATAATAAGTTTAGTAACTATATTAACAATAGGGGTATTTGTATTTGTTGGGTGTGCTAAAAGCAGTACTACTGATGGATCTTTAACAAAGGTGAAAGATGCAGGAACTATTACCATAGGAATTGACGATACTTATCCGCCAATGGAGTTTAAGGATAGCGCAAACAAGATCAAAGGCTTTGATATAGATATGGCAAATGATATAGGTAAAAAAATGGGTGTGAAAGTTAAATATGTACCAACTTCTTGGGATGGTATATTTTTAGCACTTAAAGCTAAAAAGTTTGATCTTATACAGTCTAGTGTGAGCATTACGGACAAAAGAAAAGAAACTATGATATTCACAACACCATATATATACGGTGGAAATGCTATATTTGTAAAAACTTCTAATAACGATATAAATGGTGAAAAAGATTTGAATGGTAAAACTTTAGGTATTGAAATGGGAACAACTGCACAGGATGTGTTAGCTAAAATAACTGGAATTAAGGAAGTAAAAAAATATAATGCTATGACAGAAGCGTTTATGGATCTTAAAACTGGAAGAATAGATGCAGTTGTATCGGATCCACAAGTTGGAGATTACTATATCGCAGATAAAAAAAGTGACTTTAAGCAAGTTAAGTCAATGTTAAATCAGGAACCAATTGGGGCTGCTTTTAGAAAATCCGATGTTGCGTTAAGAGATGAGTATCAAAAAGCAATGGATGAACTTAAAAAAGATGGAACACTTTCAAAAATATCCATAAAATGGTTTGGAAATGACATATACAAAAAATAGTGTCACTTTTTAGCGCCCTCTTGTTATTTTCCTGAAATTTATGTATAATTATAATGTTAATCATGAAAATAATAAATATTTATACATGAAATTTTATATATTGACAAATAAAGGGGCGACTTAAGTGAAAAAGATATTAACGATAATAACTATACTAGCAGTAAGTGTAAGTTTGTTTGTTGGATGCACTAAAACCAGCACATCAGATGATTCTTTAACTAAAGTGAAAAATGCAGGAACTATTACAGTAGGTCTTGATGACTCGTATCCTCCAATGGAATTTAAGGATAGTACAAATATAATCAAAGGCTTCGATATAGACATGATAAATGATATAGGTAAAAAGATGGGACTTAAAGTTAAAATTGTTCCAACTGCCTGGGATGGTATATTTTTAGCACTTAAAGCTAATAAATTTGATGTAATTCAGTCAACTGTAAGTATTACAGATAAAAGAAAACAAACAATGATTTTCACAAAACCATACATTTATGGTGGAAATGCTATATTTGTAAGAACAAACTATAGTGCAATAAATAGTGACAAAGATTTGGATGGAAAAACTGTAGGTATTCAGATGGGAACAACTGCACAAGGCGTTTTGAGCAAGCTTACTGGAATTAAAGAAGTCAAAAAATACAACAGTATGACAGAGGCTTTTCTTGATCTTAAAGCTGGAAGAATAGAAGCTGTTGTATCAGATCCACAAGTTGGAGACTACTATATTGCAGATAAAAAAAGTGACTTTAAGAGAGTTAAATCAATGCTAAACCAAGAACCCGTTGGCATTGGTTTCAGAAAAACTGATGTAGCATTAAGAGATGCTTATCAAAAAGCAATTGATGAACTAAAAAAAGATGGAACACTTTCTAAACTGTCAATAAAATGGTTTGGACATGACATTTACAAATAACGTGTGGGCTGGAAAGGGGTTTTTGTAATAATGGATTTAAGTAATTTAAAGAGCATACTACCTATGTTATTGCAAGGTTGTGTTTTAACACTACAACTTACGGTTTTATCCATAGTTTTTGGAACTATCATAGGTATTATTATAGCTATGATGAAACTTTCAGATAATAAGATAATATCATCTATAGGTAATTTTTATACATGGGTATTTAGAGGAACACCTCTTTTGCTTCAATTATTCATATTTTATTATGGATTTCCTGCAATTGGCGTAGAACTTACGGCTTTTAGTGCGGCAGTTATTGGACTTAGTGTAAATGCAGGTGCTTATATGGCTGAAATAATAAGAGGTGGTATTTTAGCTGTAGATAAGGGACAATTTGAAGCTTCAAAAGCTTTGGGTTTCACTTATGGTCAAACTATGAAGCAGATAATACTTCCTCAGGCTTTTAGAGTTGTAATCCCACCAGTTGGAAATCAATTCATAAGCATGATAAAGGATACATCACTTGTTTCTTCCTTAACTTTAGCAGAACTTCTTCGTAACGCAACAGATTTGGGATCATCATCAGGCAATCCTTGGCCTCCGTATATTGTAGCAGCAATACTATATCTATTGATGACCACTGTATTTACTTCTATTTTCGGTGTTGTTGAAAAGAAATTATCAGTATATTAAGGAGATTTATTTATGAATATGATTGAGGTAAAAGGATTATCTAAAAGTTTTGGAGATTTATTAGTGTTTGAAAACTTAGATGTAGAAGTAAAAAAAGGAGAAGTGCTTGTAATAATTGGCCCTTCAGGTTCGGGTAAAAGTACTTTCTTAAGATGTCTAAACAATCTAGAAGTTCCAACCGGTGGAACTGTTATTATAGAGGGCGAAGTACTAGATTTTAAAGATAAAAAACATGTAAGAGATGCAATAGAGAAAATGGGCATGGTATTTCAGAATTTCAACCTGTTTCCACATATGACAGTTCTGCAAAACGTTATGGAAGCTCCACTAATAGTAAAAAAAGAAAATAGAGCTGAAGTTGAAAAGAAGGCTAAAAAGCTAATTGAAAAGGTTGGTCTTGGCGAAAAGTATGATGCTTACCCTTCAAAGCTCTCTGGTGGTCAAAAACAGAGAGTAGCTATTGCAAGAGCATTATGTATGGAACCGGATATAATGTTATTTGATGAACCAACTTCAGCACTTGATCCAGAACTTGTGGGAGAAGTTTTAAGTGTTATGAAAGATCTTGCAAAAGATGGAATGACAATGATAGTTGTAACACATGAAATGGGATTTGCAAAAGAAGTAGCAGATAAAGTTATATTTATGGATGGCGGTAAAATAGTGGAAGATGGAAAGCCAGAAGATATTTTTACTGCACCAAAAGAGGAACGAACTAAGGCATTTTTAGAAAAAGTACTTTAGGTATCTCAAAAAAAACAAGTCAAGGATTTTGTGGAATACTTAAACATATATTTAAAATTTTAATAAAAAAGCAGTTATCACTAAGAGCCATTGAAGTTAAATGGCAACTTAAGGATAACTGCTTTTTTTATTGTTAATAGAATCAAACAAAATAAAACAAAATATTATATTTAAATAACACAATACACTATTGACAACGTTTAGACATGATGATATTATAACATTATAGAACAAATAAAAACAAACAAGAACAAAGAAAAACAAAATTTATATTATAGTAAGTAAGGGTTTGGGGGATGATAGTATATGGCTGGTGGTGTTTTTAAACTTATTAAAAAAGAACTAATTTTTATTGAACAGGGTAAAACAAGTACAGAAGTATTTAATTCAGTAGGCAAAAAATTATTGAAACTAGGGTTAGTCACAGAAAATTTTGTAGATGAAATAATAAAAAGAGAAAGTGACTATCCAACAGGAATAGATATGAGTGCCGTGGATGAAAAACTTCCTAGTATAGCTATACCACATACTGAAACTGAATATTGTAAATGCAAAAATGTTGTTATTGTTAAACTAAAGAATGGTGTGGAATTTAAAAATATGATATCACCTGAAGAAAATTTGACGGTAAATATGCTTTTTATAATATTAAACAATGATAAAGAAAATCAGACAGGCATTCTAGCAGACATAATGGATTATGTGACTACCAAGGAAAATTTAGAAAATCTAGTTAAATGTAATGGTGAAGATGATATCTATCACCGGCTAGCTAATAAAAATATAGAATCTTGTGAAAAACAATGTAGTTAAAAAAATAATATAGCTTAAATGAAAAGGATTTCTAAAATTAAATTATATTATTTTAAATATAAAAAAATGAAAATGGAGGGTTTATTATGATTAAAATTTTAGCAGCATGCGGCGCAGGTGTAAATTCAAGTCATCAAATAAAAGATGCCATTGAGACAGAAATGAAAAAAAGAGGTTATACAGTTAAAGCTGATGCAGTAATGATAAAAGACATAAATGAAGATATGGTAGGACAATATGACATTTTCACACCAATTTCAAAACCAAAACTTTCATTTGAAGTTAAAATACCGATAGTTGAAGCAGGACCTATATTATACAGAATCCCTAGCATGGCAGAACCTGTTTATGATGAAGTCGAAAAAGTAATTAAAAAATTCAGCCTGAAGTAATATTTAAAACCATAGCAGTAAATCATTGCAGCAAACTTTAGATTAAAATTCTAGAGAATTAAGAGGGGGATAAAAATGAGTGAAATTGTAAATTTAGCCAATGACATATTCCAACCACTTATAAAGTTAGGTGCACCAGCAATGATGTTTATTGTATTAACATTGCTTGCCATTGCCATGAGGGTAAAGGTATCAAAGGCCATTGAAGGTGGATTAAAACTGGCTATTGCACTTACCGCAATTGGACAGATAATTAATTTGCTAACAAGCAACTTTTCTGTTGCGCTTCAAGCTTTCGTAAAATCTACAGGCATTCATCTTTCTATAACAGATCTTGGATGGGCGCCAGTAGCAACCATAACTTGGGGTTCAATGTATACCCTGTTCTTCTTACTTATACTTGTAATTCTAAATGTAATAATGCTTGCCATTAACAAAACAGATACATTGGATGTAGATATATTTGATGTTTGGCATCCAGCATTTTGCGGAATACTAATATTATATTATTCACATAACAATTTGTTATTAGCAACTTGTTTTGTAATCATACTTGGAACATTAAAGCTAATGAACTCAGATTTAATGAAACCAACCTTTAATGATTTACTAGACATGCCTGATTCAAATCCTACAACAACTACGCATTTAAATTATATGATGAATCCAATAATAATGGTATTTGATAGGATCTTTGACAAATGTTTTTCTTTTCTTGATAAATATGATTTTGATGCAGCAACTTTAAATAACAGAATTGGATTTTGGGGCAGTAAGTTTGCTATTGGTGCTTATTTAGGAGTGTTTATAGGAGTACTTGGACGTCAGACAGTTGTTCAGATATTTACATTAGCATTTATAGGTGCTACATGTCTTGAGCTGTTCTCATTTATTGGATCTTGGTTTATATCAGCAGTTGAACCATTATCACAAGGTATTACAAACTTTTTAAGTAAAAGACTTAAAGGCAGAAAGTTCAACATAGGTATTGACTGGCCATTTATTGCGGGTAGAGCAGAAATATGGGCTGTTGCTAACATAATGGCACCTGTACTTATAGTTGTAGCATTGATTTTACCAGGAAACGGCATTCTACCACTTGGAGGAATAATAGCAATGGGTATTACTCCAGCGCTACTTGTAGTAACTAGAGGAAAAATGATAAGAATGATTATAATAGGAGTATTTGAAATCCCAATATTCTTATGGGCAGGTACAGCGATTGCACCTTGTGTTACAGCTCTTGCAAAAACCATAGGAGCATTTCCAAAAGGAGTTGCAACAGGTACATTAATTTCACATTCAACTTGTGAAGGTCCTGTTGAAAAGTATTTATCCATATTAATAGGTAAGTTTGGTGGAAATCCAAGTTTACAAAGTGGCGCAATTGTAGTTTTAGCACTAGTAGCATATTTACTATTATTCTTCTGGTATGCTAAACAAATGCAAAAACGTAATGCAGAATATGCAAGAGTAGCAAAACTAGCTGATAAATAGTAAAAAATCATTAAACTAACAATAATTTATGATATCATTTGTATAATACATGCATATCACAATGCATAAACACAGGAGGTAACGATTATGCTGAAAGAAGAGAGAATGGAAAAAATAGTAAGCATGTTTAATACAAATGATATTATAAAAATATCAGATATAAAAGACGCTTTAGCAGTAACAGAAATGACTGTAAGACGAGATTTAAAGGTTTTAGAAGAAAAGGGTCTACTAACTAGGATTTATGGAGGAGCAAAAAGAAATAAAACTGTAACACTTAATGAATTATCCAGCAATGAAAAAAGGAGTATTCATATTGAAGAAAAAAAATATATTGCAGAGATTGCGGCAAAACTTGTTAAGGATAATGACATAATTTATATTGGTCCAGGAACAACAAATGAGCTTATATATGATTACCTTAACGTATCCTATGCCAAGATAATAACTAACTCCATGCCAGTATTTCTAAAATTTAAAGACGATAGTCGATATGAAGTCATATTAATTGGAGGCCAGTATAGGTCAAGAACTGACGTATTTGTAGGCAATTTCACAAATATACTCCTGGAAAAGTTAAGGGTGAAGATGGCCTTTGTAGGTACAAATGGTATATATAAGAATAATGTAACAACTTCAAGCGAAGAAGAGGGAGTGTGCCAAAAAATAATACTAGATAATGCAGCTAAAAGATATATCCTTCTAGACAGCAGTAAAATAGACAAAGAAGACTTCTTCTGCTTCTATGATCTTAGAAATGTCACAGCTGTGATTACAGACAATAAAATGGACAGCCAAATAAAAAGGGAATATGAAAAGATAGTTAAAGTAATTAATAACTAGTTAAAAAATGCAGAAGGGAGAATAAAACATGAAAATACTAATAGGATCAGATGACAATGGCTTTGAATTAAAGGAGTATTTAAAAAAATATATAGAAAGACAGGGGCATGAAGTTATAGATAAAACTCCAAGCAGAGGATTAGATTTCGTGGATTCCACACATTTAGTTGCTAGTGGAATTTTAAATAAAGAAGCGGACAGAGGAATAGTTATAGATGAATATGGTGCTGGCTCATTTATGGTAGCAAGTAAACATAAAGGCATAACCTGCGCAGAAGTTTCAGATGAACATTCATCTAAAATGACAAGAAGTCATAACAATGCAAATATAATAGCAATAGGTTCAGGAATTGTTGGTAGAAAACTTGCAGAAGGCATTGTAGATGCTTATATAAATGAAGAATATGCAGGTGGAAGACATCAGATAAGGGTAGACATGTTAAACAAAATGCTTTAAATTTTAAGGGAGGTAGTAAAAATGATAATATCAATTGGTTGTGACCATATTGTTCCAGATATAAAAATGAAGATTTCAGCGTATTTAAAGTCAAAGGGGCACACAGTTATCGATAACGGAACCTATGACTTTGTACGTACTCATTATCCTATCTTTGGTAAAAAGGCTGCTGAGAAAGTTGCAAGCAAAGAAGCAGATCTTGGAGTAATACTTTGCGGAACGGGAGTTGGAATTAGTTCTAGTGCGAATAAGGTTAAAGGCATAAGAGCGGCACTTGTACGAGATGTTTCAACGGCAAAATATGCAAAAGAATATTTAAATGCCAATGTTATTGCGGTAGGTGGCAGAATAACTGGAATTGGTCTTATTGAAAATATAATAGATGCTTTTTTAGATGCAAAATATATAAAGACACCTGAAAATGAAAAAATAATTAAAAAAATTGATTCATTAATTGTAAATGATAAAGAGCAATTTGGAAATGAACACTTCTTTGATGAATTTATAGAAAAATGGGACAAGGGTGGATATCCAAAAGAATAAGATAAATATAGAAATAGAGAAGTTTTTGCTTCTCTATTTTACTTATGCTAAAAATATTAAACGTTTACAGGATCATTTTATATTTTTTAAAAAATATATTTTTGACGCCACCTGTTGTTTATATTCTTTTTCATCTAATAATCCATTTTTCTTAAGTTTAGTTAATAGACCAATCATTTCTAGGCAAAGGTATTTTAAGTTATGTTCATAATTGTTAATATCATTATCCATAAAATATTCCTCCCAAAAAATAAGTGTAACAGATATAACTAAATTATCATATTTATATAATAACATAATGATACAAAAAAGTAAATAAAAAGTTGCCTACTTTTTTGTATATGTTATATTATTTTAGTCATATTTGAAGAAAAATTATACTAATTCACTACTACATGCAAGTTTTGCATACATAGTTTCCTGCTGTTTTGTTGTGAATTGAAAATAAACTTCGGTATTTGAAACGGATTTATGACCAAGCCACCACTGAAGTTCTTTTATGTCCATATCAGACTCTGCTAGATGAACAGCAGTAGTATGCTTAAGCGCATGAAAATGGTGCTTACTCCTATCTTCAATTTTAGCAAGAGAACAATATTTTTTCATTAGATAATCTAAGGTTTGTCTTGAGATAGGGTTATTCTTCTGACTTTGAAATATATACCGCTGAGAAATTCCTAAAGCGCTCTCTGATAAATATGTATCCAAAGCTATTTTGGTCTTTTCATCTAATCGTATTGTGTTATTATTACTGCCCTTAAGCCTTTTACAGTACATATCTCCACGTATGGTATTGTAGTCATCAATATTTAACATACCAATTTCAGAAGCTCTCAAACCGCATCTGTAGGCAACTCTAAATAGTGCTAAGTCTCTTATTGAATGACAACTTTCATAATTGATAATTGCATTAAATAATCTAGTAGTTTCATTTTGAGTTAAATACTTTATTTTATTATTACCTGAATTAGACATAACTACCATCCTTTTATTAAACTGTACAATATAAATATTTTGTTTAGTTTATTATAACATAATATTCATATTAAACCAAATATTAAATATTATTTCGTGAAAATTATAGTATATTATGTATTAATTTAATATATAATCATCATATACAGATTATTTCTTCTGGAAATCTCGTTATTATTATAATAAAAATAAAATTGTGATATAAATCAGAACAATATATTTATATTGTTCTGATTTTGTTTTTATTAAGTAAAACGGCCTAAAATACGACCTAAGAGGTGGATGATTTGGAATTTTCATGTACAAATGTAACTGATATTAGAGAAGTTTACAATATTAACTATTCCGTAAGGTTATATAAAAAGTTGATAAATGAATCTAATAGGCAAAGAGATCCTTTTGCAGTTTGTCTTATAGATATTAGTAATTTTAAAAATTATAATTATATTTATGGATATGAGTTTGGAAACTTAATATTAGATATGGTTTTTAGAAAAATAAAAATGTACACAGATAAAAATGGATACGTGTGTCGTTATGGTGGAAATGTATTTTTAGTTATTTTGGACAAAATATCTAGCAGAGATGAAGTTATAAAAATAGTAACCAATATAGAGAAGGCATTAAAAAATACTTGTTTTGTTGAAGACGTTGGAACAAAAATACTAGTAAATATAGGCATATCAATATATCCCAGTGACAGTGAAAATGTAGAAAATATACTTCAATGTGCTGAAATGTCACTAAATTATTCAAAAAGAATGGACGTTTATAGTCACTGCTTTTTTAATGAAAAAATGCATAAATCAGTTATAAAAGCGGCAGGAATACATCTGGATCTTATGAATTCTGTGTATGAAGATGAGTTTACGGCGTATTATCAGCCAGAATATGATGCTAAAACAATGAAAATAGTTGGAGCAGAAGCATTAATCAGATGGGATACTGTAAGTTCAGGAACTATGCCAGGTAAAGATTTTATAAACATAGCTTTGAAAAATGGATCAATAAAGGATATTGGAAGAGTTTTAATTAAAAAAGTATGTACACAACTTAAGGAGATACAAAAAGCTGGACATGGTTATATGACAATATCAATAAATATGTCAGAAAAACAGCTAATTGAGAAGAATTTCCTCAGCTTTATTAATGAGGTATTACTGGAAAACAATATTCGTCCTAGTAGCATAATAATAGAACTTCCAGAGAAAATGTTAACTAGGATAGATGAACGGACTATGCGGGTTATTGCAGCACTTCGGCGTAGTGGAATAAAAATATTTTTAGATGATTTTGGAGCTAAATATTCATCTATAAATCATTTGACCAATATTCCCATAGACGGAATAAAAATAGACTCAGCAATTATAGATACATTAGGCAAAGATGAAAGAAGTAAAGTTATATTCAAAAATATAATGAATATGGCAAATGAACTTGGAATAGAAGTTAGGGCTAAAGGAATACAAAGAAAGTCTCATATAAAATATTTTCAAAAGATGGGTTGCAAAAGGCTTCAAGGATGTATTTTATCAAAAGTTTTAGATGAACAAGAATTAATAAAAATATTGCAAGGGGGAAAAATATAAGTTACTTCGCAAATGCGAAGTAACTTATATTTTTGTTTTGTGTTATGTTAAACGTAAAAATAAAAAGCATTTGCTGTTTTAAATTAAAATAGTATATAATTATAGATAATAATTTGAAAGAAGGAGATATATAAAATAAATGCTATATAATAGGAAGAAACTTTTTCAAAAAGTTTAGTGGAAAATTAAAGTTTAAAATAAGGGAGATAAATTATGGGGAAGTTAAAAGCCAATTATTATAAAATAATCACAGTAGTGGGGATTTTATTGTCAATATTGTGGATTGTTTTTGTTAACACAAAGCCTTATTCGGATTTTAGCTATTATAATTCTGTGGCGAGGCAGGTGGCTAGTGGTGGACAATGGGGAGATACGTATACCTCAGTTGGATACTCAATAGTCTTAGGTTTTATATATAAGCTATTTGGAAGCAGTATTATGGTAGCTAAAATGTTTAATGTAGTACTAACAACTTTAAGTTATTTGTTCTTGTACAAACTCCTTAAGGGTATAGAAAAAATAAGTGAGGGAAGAAAAAAATTAATATATACCTTGTTTGTTTTGTTCCCAAGTAACATATTTTACAATAGTCTACTGGGCACAGAAGTAATATTTACAACTGTATTTTTGCTCATAACACTGGTATATTTTAGTGAAATAAAATATAAATACATTTTAATAGGTATTTTAACTGGGTTCAACGCAATGATAAAACCGTTCTTTCTTGTGCTATTTTTCGCCATATTTTTAGTAGAGTTAATGTCAAAACGAAAATTAGGCAATGCAATTAAAAATGCAGTAATAATTCTAATTTTGAGCCTAATTGTTGTGGCACCTTGGTGTTATAGAAATACTAAACTTATAGGCGAACCTACTTTTATTTCCAATAATGGTGGAATAGTATTATACATAAATAATAACTCACAAAATAAACTCGGACGATGGATGGCAGCTTCAGATGTGGAAAATTCTATAGTAAAAAAACAAGAATATAAAGCATCAAACTCCACGCAGAAAAACAAAATGTTAAGCGCCGCTGCAAAAAAATGGATAGCAAGTCATCCAGCGCAGTTTGTTAAGCTAGGGTTTAAAAGACTAGTTAATACATATCTTGTTCCAGACGATATTAGTTTTACCTACAATGAAGCAGGGCTAAGTAGTGGGACTAAAAATATTTTATTTTCCATCTATTCATTAATAAAATATATAATTACCATTCCAGCTATAATAATAATGCTTATACTTAGCGTAAAAGTTATTTTGGATTTGATTAAGAAAAAGAAAATAGAAAGCTTTAAGCTCTATGGACTTGTATGTTTTTATATGTTTTGTTGCACTTATTTTGTCACAGAAGGTCAAGGAAGATATTCGTTTCCCATTATATTTATAATGATATACTTCTTTACCTTTATATTTTATAGAAATGACTTTTTTAATGATGAAAATTTGATAGGATAGGCTAAGTTAAGTGTTTAAAAGGTTAAATGAGGATTATAGAAATAACTTTCATTTAACTTTTTTTTATTGTTAAAAATTCGATTTATTTATTGCAAATATAGAGATAATATAATTTTTTCATAAGTGATTAAAACGTTAAGTTTATTGCAAATATATGTATTATCAATTACAATATATTTAAATTATGATATAATGCTATAAAACGCATAAAATGTAAATGGGATACAAACAATTTTTTTTAATGACGCATAAAAAAATAGAAAGGATAAGATGGAGTAAACATTGAAGACATGATTGTAGAATTTAAAGTTATATTGGAAGAAAAATCAAAACAATGATTCAAGAGGCAATAAATAGAAAAGGATGTAATTATTTATTGATATTAAGCTTTCATCATAGTATAATCAATGTGTAAATAAATGATGAATTAATTAGTTAATAAATATGATGTTTTAAGGGGAAATACGCTTTGGGGGGATCTATATTGCAAAATTTGCAGGTGAGTGAAGAAACATCAGAAGTACAACGAGAAAATAAATATACCAAAAGTTTATCTTATTATTTTATAAAAAGAACTATGGATATATTTTTCTCGTTAATAGGAATAATTTTATTAAGTCCAATATATATAATTGTTTGTATTTTAATAAAAATGGATTCTACTGGTCCAATATTATTCTCTCAAAAACGTGTAGGTAAAAACGGAAAAATTTTCAAAATGTTTAAATTTAGATCTATGGTAGTTAATGCAGAGGAATTATTGGATAAGCTAAAAGACAATAATGAAATGTCAGGTCCAATGTTCAAAATGAAGGAAGACCCTAGAATAACTAGAATTGGTAGAGTTATAAGAAAGACAAGTATTGATGAGTTGCCACAACTTTTAAATGTACTAAAGGGAGAAATGTCGTTGGTAGGACCGAGGCCAAATTTACCAACAGAAGTGGTAGAATTTGATGAATACCATAGATTAAAGCTCTTAGCAAAGCCAGGACTTACATGTTACTGGCAGGTTATGGGCAGAAATGAAATTGGTTTTGAAGAATGGATGAAACTAGATGTGAAATACATAGAAGAGAGAAACACACTCATCGACATAAAATTAATATGGAAAACTTTTTTCGTATTATTTGGAGATGAAAATGCGAGGTAGGGGGCGACTATAAATGTTATGTGCACTAATAATGGCTGGTGGAAAAGGCGAAAGATTTTGGCCGCTTTCAACAGACGAAAAGCCAAAGCAGTTTTTAAAGCTTTTAGGCGAAGAAACCATGATTCAAATGACAGTAAATAGGCTTAAGGAATTAATGCCCATAGAAAGAATATTTGTTGTTACAGGAGAGAGATACATAGATTTAGTTAAGCAGCAATTACCTAAATTACCGCTAAGAAACATAATAGCTGAGCCAATTGGAAAAAACACAGCACCTTGCATAGCCTTATCAGCATTTATAATAAAAAAATATTATGAAGATGCAACCATAGCAGTATTACCTTCAGATCATCTTATAAGAAATGAAGATGAATTCCGGAAGGTTATTGTTGCTGCTGATTGTTTTATTGATGATAATAAAGATGCTATTGTAACTTTAGGCATGAAACCAGATAGGGCCGAAACTGGGTATGGTTACATAAAAGCACACAAAAGTTGCTGCATTGTTAATGGATTAAAGATAAAAAATGTGGATATGTTTGTGGAAAAACCAAACGCTGAGAAAGCTGAGGAATATCTAAACGATGGGGATTTTCTTTGGAATGGTGGAATGTTTGTTTGGAAAGCTGAAAATATTTTAAGGCTTACAGAAAAGCATATGAAAAAAACATATGAAATTCTCAGGGAAATAGCATGCACAACTGAAGAGCAATATGAAGAAAAATTAAAAAAAGACTATAATCTAGTGGATAGTGTGTCCATTGATTACGCTATAATGGAGAAATCAGAAAATATATATGTTATTCCCAGTGAGTTTGGCTGGGATGATGTGGGAACATGGTATTCTGTTGAACGTTACAGAGAAAAAGATGAAAACAATAATGTTTGTATTGGTAATATAATCAATATAAACAGTAAAAATAATATTATTGTAGGCAGAAACAAACCAGTTATAATATCAGGACTTGATGATATATTTGTAGTTGAAAGTGATGATGTAATATTGATTGGCAGAAAAGATGATATAAAGGATATAAAGGACATAAAAAAGATAAGAAAATCAAACTTGTAACAAGAGTTATAAATTTGATTAAAAATGCGATATACAAATCCTGTGATTTTAAAAACAATTTCTATTTAAGCTAAAATAAATTTATAATTATTTTAGTTTGCTAAGCATTGAATAATAAGATTGGTTGGTGATTTAATTGAAAGTATGCCATATTGTTGAGGCTGGTGGTGGCGTTAGCAAGCATCTGATAAAAATCGCTAAATATATGGATGAGAAGAGTGTTGAGCAAGTTTTTATTGTTTCATCAGTGAGGGAAGATGGACTAATAGATTATTTAAAAGCAAATATTATGAATTATGTAACAATAGATATGAATCGAAATATAAATATTATTGCAGATATCAGATCGTTTGTTAAAATATATAGTTATCTTAAAAAAAATAAGGTGGATATAGTTCATTGTCATAGCTCAAAAGCAGGATTTATAGGTAGAGCAGCGGCTACATTTGCAGGTATACCTATAAAAATTTATAGTCCGCACGCTTTTGCATTTAATGATTATATTCCTAAATATAAAAAATATATATATATTTATCTAGAAAAAATCATAGGCATGGCAACGACTATGATAATTGCTTCATCAGAAACAGAATATGAAGATGCCTTAAAAAGTAAAATTGTATGTGAAAAAAAAATATGTTTAATACACAATGGAATAGAATTAGACTCATATGATGATGGCATAACTAATAAAAAAGCATTTTTAAAAACTATTGGATTAGAAGAGATTGGCGAAAACACAAAAATAATAGGGTTTATTAGTAGGCTAGAATTACAAAAAGATCCAAAAACATTAATTAAAGCATTAGGAAAACTAAAAAATAAAAATTTTATTGCGTTAATATGTGGAGATGGTTCTTTGTATGATGAAGTTAAAAAAGAAGCCAAGTTGCTGGATTGTTGTAACAAAATATTTTTTTTAGGATATAGAAAAGACTTATTTACAATTATAAAAATGATTGATATTTTTATCCTGCCATCTTTATGGGAGGGGCTACCATATATATTGCTAGAGACAATGTTTTTTAGTAAAGCGGTTGTAGTGTCAAATGTTGTTGGAAATAAAGATGTTGTTTCAGACAATTATAATGGTATGTTATTTAATCCTAAGGATTATAATCATTTAGCTGTAGTTTTAGATTCACTTTTAGCCGATGATATAAAAATAAAAAAATTAGGGGATAACGCTAAAGAATATATATGTAAAAATTATGATATAAAAAAGATGATAAAAGATTATGAAAATTTATATTTCAAATTATACAAGGAAGAGTGAAAATATTGAGATATTTGGTTACAGGCGGGTCTGGATTTATTGGATCACATATAGTAGAGGAATTAATTAAAACTGATAATTTTGTAAGGATATTTGATATAAATTGTCCTAATATTAAATTAAGTGATAGAGTAGAATTTATAGAAGGAGATATCAGTAATGAGAAGATATTAGATGAAGTATTTAGTGGTATAGACATAGTTTATCATACTTGTTGGACAACAATACCAAAAACATCTAATAGTAATATTAAATTTGATATAAGTAGTAATTTAATTAGTACAATAAATATATTAGATAAATGTGTAAAATATGGTGTTAATAAAATCATTTTTACATCATCAGGAGGAACGGTTTATGGTGATGTAGATGATAATCCAATAAAAGAGACTCATCCTACAGAGCCAATATGTTCATATGGAATAGCTAAATTGGCAGTGGAAAAATATTTACAATTGTATTATAATCTATATGATTTAGATTATATAATCTTAAGATGTTCAAATCCGTTTGGAGAAAGACAAAATTATTTAAAAAATCAAGGATTATTGGCAACAATGATGTATAAAATAGTTAGTAAAGAACCATTCCATGTTTGGGGAAATGGAGAAGTTGTTAGAGATTATATATACATTAAAGACTTAGTAAATGCTCATATTAAAGTAGCATCTTACAAAGGCAAAGAAAAAGTATTTAATATTGGTAGTGGTATTGGATTAAGCATAAATGATGTAATAGAAAAAGTAAAAGATGTTCTTGATATTAATTTTGATGTAGTGTATGAGAAATCCAGAAATTGTGATGTGGATAAGAATATTTTAAATATTGAAAGAGCAAAATCAGAATTAAACTGGTTTGTAAATGAAGGTATTGATGAGGGCATTAGAAACACATGGAAATGGATAAATGAGAAGATGAACTGTTAGGAGTTGGGGTTAATAAATGATCCAAGTTATATTTAATGCATTACAGACAACGTTAAGTGGAGGTATTGGTAGATACAGTTATGAATTGTCAAAAAGCATTTATATAAAAAAGAAGATTGATTTTAAAATTGTTATAAGAGAAGAAGATATAAAAATGTATAGTTTTGCGAATAAAGATGATTTAATAATTGTCAAAAATATAAAGAATGGCAAAGATAGAAACTATTATGAACAATTCGTACTACCCAAATATGTTAAAGATAATTATCCTAAAGCAATAATACATTATGCCGATAGTATGGCACCATTGTTAGCGAAGAATAAAATTGTTATAACAGTCCATGATTTTGCATTTAAAACACTTAAAGGAGCATTTACATGGAAGACCTCACTATGGAAAAACATAATAACTAGTTTTTCTATAAAAAAGGCAAATATAATTTTGTGCGATACGAATTTTACTAAATATGAATTAAATAAATATTACCCAAAATATTTGGATAAAGCTGAAACAGTATATATTGGATTTAATGATTTCTCAAAAGATAGCATTGATTATAATAATATTTCCCCAAAAATTCTTTCTTTACAAAAACAAGATTACATATTAACGGTGAGCACAATTTCTCCAAGAAAGAATATTGATGGTTTAATCGAAGCTTTAAATTTAATTAAAAATAGAATAAATCATAAGTTAGTTATAGCCGGGAAAGATGGTTGGCTGTATGAAAATGTTTATAAGAAAGTAGAAGAATTAAAATTAAAAGATAAAGTTATTTTTACTGGTGGTATAAATGATGATGAATTAAAATTTTTGTACAAAAATTCCAAATTATTTGTTTATCCGTCATTTTATGAAGGGTTTGGTCTACCTCCATTAGAAGCAATGAGTTTCGGAGTTCCAGTTGTTGTTTCAAATAAAACGTCAATTCCAGAAGTTGTTAATATAAATGCTTGTTTTTTTGATCCAAAGAATCTAGAAGAAATGTCAATAAAAATTCTAGAAGTTATTAATAATGAAGAATCAAGAAATTATATTATAGAAAATGGATATAAACGGATAAAAAATTTTTCGTGGGAAAAATGTGCAGCAGATACAGTTGAGATATATGAAAAAATGTATAAAAAATATTATAAATAAATTAAAATTATTTCAGGAGGATTTTAAATGAAAAAGGCATTAATAACAGGGGTAACAGGACAAGATGGGTCATATTTAGCAGAATTGCTTTTAGAAAAAGGATATAAAGTTTACGGAATAATGAGAAGAAAAAGTAACGTTGATTACGGTAATATAAAACATATAAAGGATGATATTGAATTAATATATGCAGATATGATTGATGGTGCATCTTTAATAAATGCAATTAAAATAGCAGATCCAGATGAAATTTATAATTTAGCAGCTCAATCATTTGTAGGAACATCATGGGAACAACCAATAGCAACAGCAGATATAGATGGGATGGGTGTTCTTAATATTTTAGAGGCAATAAGAACAATAAAACCTGAAGCAAGATTTTATCAAGCTTCTACTAGTGAAATGTATGGTAAGGTACAAGCAATACCTCAAAGTGAAGAAACACCATTTTATCCTAGAAGTCCATACGGTGTAGCTAAATTATATGGTCACTGGATTACTAAAAATTATAGAGAAAGTTATGATATGTATGCATGCTCAGGGGTACTTTTTAATCATGAATCCGAGAGAAGAGGTCTGGAGTTCGTTACAAGAAAAATAACAGATGCAGTTGCTAGAATTAAGTTGGAAGTTCAAGATCATTTAGAACTTGGCAATATAGATGCTAAAAGAGATTGGGGTCATTCACAGGATTATGTAAGAGCAATGTGGCTTATGTTACAACAAGAAAATGCTGATGATTATGTAATTGCAACTGGAGAAACCCATAAGGTAAGAGAATTTGTCGAACTTTCATTTAAACATGTTGGTATTCAGGTTGTTTGGAGTGGTGAGGGAGTAGATGAAATAGGTAGAGACAAGACTACAGGAAAAATTATTGTAAAAATTAATCCTAAATTTTATAGACCTGCTGAAATTGAACTCCTTTTAGGAGATCCAACTAAAGCAAAGAAAAAATTGAACTGGCAAACTGAAATAAGTTTTTCGGAACTAGTAAAAAGAATGGTTGAGTCAGACCTTGAAAAAGTGGAAGATGAAGTTTTAAGAGAAAATTATTTGAAAGAAATATCTGCAACAAAATAGGAGGGATAAGCTTGAAAAAGGCACTGATAATAGGAATAGGTGGATTCGTTGGCGAATACCTTGCAGAAGAATTACATAATAATGACATGGAAGTATATGGTGCAGACATAGTAAATAATTTATCTGCAGAATATGTACACTTTTGCAAACTGGATTTATTATGTAAAAATGAGATTATAAGCGTCTTTGAAGCAATAAAACCAGATTTTATTATAAATTTAGCAGCAATTAGTTCAGTAAAATATTCATGGAAGAATCCTACATTAACGTTTGATGTTAATGTTAATGGGGTTATTAACATATTTGAATCCATTAGGGAGTTGAAACTTGATTCAAAAGTTTTGCTTATTGGATCAAGTGAGGAATATGGAGTTAATAGTAATGTAGGTAGTATTAGTGAAGATATGGATTTAAATGCATTAAACCCATATGGAATATCAAAAATAACTCAAGAGAAATTAGCAATTATGTATAAAGAGACTTATGGAATTAATGTGGTTATGGTAAGAGCGTTTAATCATATTGGACCTAAACAAAAATTGGGATTTGTAATTCCAGATTTTGCACATCAAATCGCAGAAATTGAGAAAAATAACGGTAATGCTGAATTATATGTTGGCAATCTAAAAGCTGAAAGAGATTTTACTGATGTAAGAGATATTGTAAGAGGTTATAGATTTTTATTAGAAAAAGGAACAAATGGTGAAGTTTATAATATAGGTTCAGGAAAAGTATATAGCATTGAAAGTATTTTAAATAAATTAATTAATTATTCTACAAAAAAAATTGTTGTGAAAATAGATAAGGAAAAATTCAGACCAATAGAGACCCCTAAAATAGAATGCAATAATAATAAAATAAAAGAACATACAGGTTGGGGTACAACAATACAGATTGATAAATCATTAGAAGATATACTAGATTATTGGAGAAAAAATACAAAGTAGTATTTATAATTACTTTGTATTTTATGGAGGTAATAAGTGAAGATTGCAATAGTTCATGATTGGCTTACTAATATGGGTGGTGCAGAAAGATTAGTTATAAATTTTAAAGAAATATATCCAGAAGCTCCTATTTATACATCTATTTATAATCCGGAAAAGTTGGATGAAGAGCTTAAAAACATAGATGTGAGAACATCATTTTTGCAAAAAAAAAGGGGAGCAAAAACTAATCATAAAAAACATTTCCCTTTTATGCCTATGGCATTTGAAAGTTTTGACTTAAATGAATATGATATAGTCCTGAGTAGCAGTACGTCTTGTGCAAAAGGCGTTATTACAAATCCTAATACAATGCATGTTTGCTATTGTAACACTCCAATGAGGTATGGATGGGAGTTTTATTATGAGTATGCAAATGATCCTAAGATAAGCAGAATAAAAAAAATATTTTTAAAATACTTTATGAGCTATATGAGAATATGGGATGTGGCATCCTCTAAAAGAGTAGATTATTTTATTGCTAATTCTGAGAATGTAGCAAAAAGAATATGGAAGCATTATAGAAGGGAATCTGTAGTGATACATCCTGCAGTTAGAACTAAAAAATTTAGTATTAGCGAAATCGATGAGGAATATTTTTTAGTAATGTCAAGGTTAGTTCCATATAAAAGAATTGATTTAGCAGTAGAAGCATTTAATGAACTTGGATTACCACTTGTTATCATAGGTACTGGTTCAGAAGAAGAAAAACTTAAGGTTATGGCAAAAGATAATATTAAATTTCTTGGAAGGCAATCTGATGAGGTTTTAAAAGAATATTATTCTAAGTGTAGAGCGTTTATATTTCCGGGAGAAGAGGATTTTGGTATAACCCCACTAGAGGCGCAAGCTAGTGGCAGACCAGTAATAGCTTATGGTAAGGGTGGAGCACTTGAAACTATTATAGAAGAAAAAACAGGCATTTTCTTTAATGAACAGACTGTGGAATCTTTAAAAGAAGCCTTGGCAAGATTTGAAAAAATGTCTTTTAATAAGCAATTAATAAGGGAACATGCATGTGAGTTTGATGAAAAAATATTCAAACAAAAGACACAAGGGTTCATAAATGAAAGTTACAATCAGTTTATTAAATTAAAAAAATGGAAAGTCATATGATATAGAATTAATTTGTTATTAAAGTAGAATGTAATTATGTGTTTAAGTAACTATGAATTATAAAATTGAGTTTATATGGAGTATAAAAATTATGGGAATGAGAGTTAAAAATATTTATTTATATATAATATTTTTTTTATTTATTATGTCAAGTGGTACTGTAACTGGTTATAAAATAGGAGGTACATTTTTTCAGTATTCAATAATCATTTTAGCTAGTATAACATTATTTATGGCTATTTTAGATAAAAAGTTTTATATATTTCTTAGCATAATAATTGTTTGGATTATGATAGAAAGTTTAGTAGGTATTAATTTTAATAGCTTTATTCAATTTATTATTAAATTTATCATTGTATTATCAGTTATTTGGTATTGTAATAGGTCGAATATAAATTTTTTTGCCATATTAGAAAAGATAATTAGAGTATTTATGATATATGGATTGATAGCATATTTATTAATCAATATTATACATATAAATATTAATTTTCAATATATAGATGTACTGGGATATGGAATTTATAAAAACTACTCTTATCTTTATTATTCAAGTCAAACAATCAATTGGTATGGTTTATTAGTACCAAGGAATCAATGTATTTTTATAGAACCAGGCGCATATCAAATATTTTTAAATCTAGGATTGATAGTAATAGTATCATTAAAAAATAAGATTATGTATAGAAAATTTTTTATTATACTTTATATTATAAGCATAATAAGTACATTTTCAACAACAGGAATTATTTTGGGTTTAATTATTTGTTTTATAAAATTTTATTCCATATATAAAAATGAAAAGATTGTAAAAATATTTAAAATCGCCATAATACCAATTCTAATAGTTATATGTGTTTATCTAATACAATATGTTGGGATGCAAAAAATCCAATTTGGCGAGAGTTCATATACATCACGTACATCAGATTTACAAACTGGTTTCTATCTTTTTTTACAAAAACCAATTTTGGGTTGGGGCTATATGAATTATGATATGTTTGAATCCGGTAATTCAAATGGGCTCATAACTGTATTGTATCAGCTTGGGATTATTGGATTTTTCATATACATGATTCCATTGTTGGGAATATTATTGCGATCTAAAAAGGAATTAATATTTAGAATTTTTATTCTTTTATTTTTTATTCTTTCTAATAGCAATGAACCAATGATATATTCTAATTTTGTGCTGATTTTTCTATCGTACGGGGTCGTAGAGTTGTTACTAAATAAGCAGAAAATTGATGGTTTGTAGTGGATTCTTATATTTATAAGGGGAGCTTAGAATGAAAAAAATAATAGCTATTTTCACAGAAACTTTCTATCCAGATCCATGTGGAGTCGCAGATTACGTTAATACAATTGTTCATAATTTTGATAAAGAAAATTATGATATACATGTTATTACTAGAACAGATACTAGAGGAAAAAAAGAAACTGTTCAATATGAGAATATTTTTATTCATAAAATAATTAATACAAAGTTATATATCTTTAATGTTCCTAAATTTATAGTAAAATTAAATCCAGATATAGTAGATATACAAATGTCTTTCTCAGGCGCAAGCAGATTCAATAGAAGGAATATTTTGACTGGATTGATTGTACCTATAATAAGATTTTTAATCCCAAATGCAAAAATTGTTGTTACAATACATGAAATTTGTAAGGTTAATAAGAATAAAAATATAATTGAAAATATATATTCTTCTATTAGAGATTTTCCATTCTTGCATTTCAGTAAAAATTTTATTATTGCTGATATGCAATATGTAAAATATATAAATAAAAAAAATTATACGTATATAAGTGGATTTTCAAGTATACCCACTTATATCGGTGAGAAAAAAGTAAATAAAAATAAAATCGTTTTTTTTGGTACACTGACTAGAAATAAAAATATCGAGTTTTTGATTGATATAATAAAAAAATTGAGAGAAAAAGATGACTATTACTTAGATATAATAGGAGCAACGCTTGATAAAGATTATAAAAATATGCTGTTGGATTATATAAATAATAATAATTTATCAAAATGCGTTGAATTCTCTTATATTAAAAATGCAGAGGAGGTTGCAGAAAAAATTTCTAATGCTGAATATGCAATATTCGCATTTAAAAAAAAGCTAACAATAAGAAATACAAGCGTGTTAGCATCAGTGGTTCAAGGTACTAAAACATTTATATATAGCGATGAGAAATTATATTCTTGTAACTACAGATTTGATAATTTATTCGTTTTGGATAATTTGAATATAGATAATTGGGTAAAAGCAATAATAAATTCTAAAATGAATCAAAGCTTGAAAGTTATCAATAATAAAGAATTAGTAAGTAGACACGTCATTAAAAGAATGGAATTTTATGATAATTTATTATAAAAATTGAAAATAATAATGAAATTTTGGTTATCATTTTGAATTTTAATTAAAAGAAAAAGGATGTTTAATTATGAACAATTTAAATGAACAACCTAAAGTTGGAATTGTTTTAGTAAATTACAATGGAGAAAAATTTCAACAGGAATGCATTGAATCAATAAATAATATGGCGTATAAAAACATTGAAATAATAGTTGTAGATAACGGTTCAACCGATAATTCAATTGATATACTGAAAAAAAAATATCCGAGTGTTACTATCATTGAAACTAAAGAAAATTTGGGCATTGCTGTTGGAAATAATATAGGTATAGAAAAAGCACTGAAAAATAATTCTGAATATGTGTTGTTACTAAATAATGATACAGAACTAGATGAGTACCTATTATCTAATTTAATGGAAAAGGCTGAAGAAAAAATTATTGTTGTACCTAAAATATACTATTTTAATCCATCAAGTATTATATGGTACGGCGGTGGAAAATTAAATCTATTAAAAGGAATGAGTTATCATCTCCACATAGATGAAAATGATTCAGAAGATAGTAATATAGAAAAAGTTACTAGATATTCGCCAACGTGCTGTATGCTAATACATAAAAATGTATTTAGTAATATTGGATTAATGGATGAAAAGTATTTTATGTATTATGATGATGTGGATTTTTGTCAGAGATTATATATGAATGGTTATAAATTATTATATGTTCCAAAGGCAAAGCTCTGGCATAAAGTAAGTAGTTCTAGTGGTGGAATTGAATCATCAGTGATATTGTATTATTCTATAAGAAATAGATTGTATTTTATTGAAAAATTTGGAGTTGGAAATAGGATATCAAAGCAAATTGTAATAAATTATATTAGTTTTATTAAATTGATAAAAATATTTATTTGGAGAATTCAAGGAAACAAAAAAAGAGCTAACATAGTTTATAAAGCGGTTATTGATTACTATAAAGGCAATTTAAAAAAGCAAGATTTTTAGTGATAATTAGAATATATGGGGTAATTAAATGGATAACATAAGAAAACTTTTAAAAAATTTTTTGGCTTCTTTAGGTGGAAACCTGGTAGCACAAATATTATCATTTTTAGCACTTGCATATATAGCTAGAATATTAGGGCCAGAGGGATATGGAGCATTTAGTTTCGCACAATCTTATATTATATATTTTCTTCTATTTTCTGATTTAGGGCTCTCATTGTTTTGTATTAGGGAAAGTAATAAGATTGATGATTTAAAAAAAAGAAATGATTTTTTTAATGATATTTTTACATTAAAAATATATTTATCAATATTAAACACAGTTATATATTTAATTAGTATATATTTTATAAAGAGGTCATCCGTTGAGAAGGACGTTTTAAATCTTATTGCACCAACAATAATCTTCACTGGAATCTTTATTGATTATATGTTTACAGCAAAAAATAATATGAAGCATATTGGGTTTTCAAATTGTATTAAATCTGCTTTATGGTACGGTTTATGTGTAACCTATATAAAAAATGAAAGCAATGTTAGATTAACTAGTATATTTTATAGTGTTATTACGTTAGTAGGTAGTATTTATCTTATTATAATATTTAATAAGTTATACTCAAAATTAAGAATAAAAAAGGTACGTAAAAAGCATATTTTGATTTTGAAAAGTGCATATCCATTAGCTTTATCGCTTTTTATGGTTCAAATAAATAATAATTTTGATATTATTTATTTGGGATTTGAAAAATCACAACAAGTTGTTGGTTATTATAGCTCTGCTTACAAAATAATTAATTTTTTAATAGCTATTTTAACTATTTATTTTAACTCTTCATATTCTACAATTGCTGAGTTATTTATTAAAAATAAGAGAGAACTTAGTAATTTTATAAATAAATTTTATGGAATTGGCATTTTAATTATAACACCAATTGTCTTTGGTGGAATTGTACTTTCTACAAAAATAATTGTATTTGTATTTGGAATTAAATTTAGTAATGCTGGATTACTATTTTTATTATTGACACCCCTGATATATATAAGAATGGTGACCTCAACATTTGGAGCAGTAATGATAATGGGAAATAAAAGTAAAGAATTTTCTAAAGGGGTTATGTTTGGTGCAGTAATAAACATTATTCTTAATATAGTTCTAGTACCTAAATTTAATGCAGCTGGATCTGCCATTGCTACGATTATATCTGAAAGTATACAGGGATTTTATTTGTTTTATTGTTTTAGGAAAGATTGTAAATCACATTTAATAAGGATTTCAATTATTCCAATGGTTGGAAGTATCATTATGGCATTTATTATCAATAAACTAGATTACTCCTTGATATTATCAATATTTATGGGGATAATTGTATATACATTAAGCATAGCATTATTGTATCTTTGCCATTATTATTTTAAAAAATCTATTTTATATAAGAGGTGATGTTGTGAAAATTATTTCATATATTGTGGTATGTTTTATATTATTGAAATATATTATTATTGTTTTAGGATATATACTATGCTTTTTTGTAACAAAATTCATGAATAGAAAAAAAAATATTAGAATTCAAAATGAATCACATATTCAAGATAATAATACAAACATTAATAATGGTGGATTTCAAAGTTTCTCAAGGCATATAAAAAAAGAAATACATAAATTAATTGATGGATGGATGATTTATTCTGGAGTATTTACTGGGAAGATACCAAGCCATATTTTAAGAAATTTTATATATAGAACTATATATAATTTAAAATTAGGGAGAAGGTCTGTTATTTATGGCAGATGTGAAATCAGAGCACCATATAATATTATAATTGGGAAGCAAAGTATTATCGGAGATAACACTCTATTAGATGGAAGGAATGGATTGAATATAGGTGAAAATGTAAATATAAGTACAGGTGTTATAATTTTAACTGAATCTCACAATTCACAATCTAAAGATTTCTCATCACTAAATGAAAGTGCACCTGTAACAATTAAAAATAGAGTTTGGATAGGAAGCAGAGCTATAATATTACCAGGAATAGTCATTGGGGAAGGGTGCATAATTGCGGCAGGCGCCGTAGTCACAAGAGATTTAGAGGCATTTGGAATTTATGGTGGAGTTCCTGCAAAAAAAATTGGTATTAGGAATAGAAATTTGATTTATGAATTTAATGGTGAACATTTATCTTTTTATTAACATAGGAGAGCGGAGAAAATATGATAAATTTGAAGGAAGCAACATTTAACGATGTTAAAATATTTATTTTAAAAAACATACAAAGCTATATATTTAGATTTTTGTATCATGATTTTGGAAAAAAATCAGTAATTGAATCTCCATTAATAATAAGAAATAAGAAAAAAATTAGCATCGGGAAAAATGTTACTATAAGGAAGAATGCAAGGATAGAGGTTGTTACTAAATATAATAATATAATATACAATCCTTCACTAATTATTGGTGATAATGTTACAATTGAATATAATATTCATTTGACTTGTGCTTATAAAATTATAATAGAAGATAATGTTTTAATTGGAGGATATGTAACGATAGTTGATAATAACCATGGATATTTAGATGTTACGAAATCAATTCAATCAAATAATTTGACGGAGCCAAAAGAAGTTGTGATAGGTAATGAAAGTTTTATTGGAATGGGTGCGAGAATAATGCCAGGTGTTCATATAGGTAAACATTGTACTATAGGAGCTAATAGTGTAGTTAATATAAATATACCAGATTATTCTGTAGCTGTAGGTAATCCAGTTAAAATAGTAAAAAAATACAATTTCATAACTAATAGATGGGAGAAGACTAATGAAAAAGGTGCATTTTTAATTGTATAAGCAATTAATTATATTAAGTTTTATAAACTATCAAAGGCAGAGGGGAAGTAGGGAACTATGCAAAAAATTCTAGTTACAGGTGCAAATGGATATATCGGTCGTTATGTTGTAAATAAATTGTTAGAAAGTGGCTATGATGTTGACGCATGTGATATAAGATTTGATGAAGTTGATAAAAGGGCTAATAAAATATATACGCCTATCTTTAGTGGTGATGATGATATATATGAAAAATTGGGAAGACCTGATTTATGTATTCATTTAGCATGGAGAAATGGATTTGTTCATAACTCAGAAACTCATATTGAGGATTTGTATAGCCATTATACTTTTTTGAAAAACATGATAAATGGTGGGTTAAAGCATTTATCAGTTATGGGAACAATGCATGAAGTTGGATACTGGGAGGGTGCTATAGATGAAAATACACCAACAAATCCGTCTTCTTTATATGGCATAGCTAAGAATAGTTTAAGACAATCAATGGAGCTTCTTGCAAAAGAAAATGGAACAGTTTTGCAATGGTTAAGAGCTTATTATATAATTGGTGATGACTTAAAAAGTAATTCTATATTTTCAAAAATAGTTAAAATGGAAATGCAAGGCAGTAGTAAATTTCCATTTACTACCGGGAAAAGTAAATATGATTTTATAAGCATCGAAGAATTAGCTGAACAAATAGTTGCAGCTTCAACACAAGATGAGATTAATGGTATAATTAATTGTTGCTCAGGAAAAGCAGTGTCACTTTCAGAAAAGGTTGAAGAATTCATAAAAAAGAATAATTATGGTATAAAACTAGAATACGGAGCTTATCCAGATAGAGAATATGACTCTCCATCTGTGTGGGGAGATAATAGTAAAATACAGAAGATACTTACAAAACCAAGAGGTACAAACGTTAATAACGTGATTTCAGTAAAATAAAAATTCTACCAATTATATATAGATATGTTTTAAATATTAAAGATGCTAATTTAATAGGGGGGACTTTCAAATGAAAAAAATATTAATTACTGGTGGAGCAGGTTTTATAGGGTCACATGTAGCAATAAAATTATTAAATAATGGGTATAAAGTTACAATTTTAGATAATTTGTCACCACAAATACATGGATTTAATGGTGATCTACCATCTTTTTTAAAAGGAAAAGTAGTTTTTTTTAAAGGTGATGTGAGAAATAAGGAAGATTGGCGAAAAGCATTAGCAGGACAGGATGCTGTTATACATCTTGCTGCAGAAACAGGTACAGGGCAATCAATGTATGAAATACATAAATACACAGATGTAAATATAAATGGTACATCAAATTTATTAGATATATTAACTAATGAAAAACATACTGTTAAAAAAGTAATTGTTGCATCATCGAGAGCAATATATGGTGAAGGAAAATATACTTGTAAAGACCATGGAATTGTGTTCCCTATAGCAAGAGACGACGAATCAATGTCAAAGGGTGATTATGAATGTAAATGCCCAATATGTTGCGGTGAAGTAGTATTGCAAGCCACAGATGAGGATTCTAAGATTCAACCAACCTCAATTTATGGAATCACAAAATATAACCAAGAACAAATGGTACTACTTGTTTGTAAAGCAATAAATATACCTGCGGTTGCATATAGATTTCAAAATGTGTACGGTCCAGGTCAGTCATTAAGTAATCCCTATACAGGAATATTATCCATATTTTCTACACGAATAAAAAATGGTAATGAAATAAATGTATTTGAGGATGGTAAAGAAACTAGAGATTTTGTTTATATTGATGATATTTCAGATGCAGTAATATTAGGTTTAGAAAAAGAAGAAGCTAATTATGAAGTATTTAATGTTGGAAGTGGTATAGCAACTGATGTTTTAACAGTAACAGCAGCATTGATAAAAGCATATAATTCAAAGGTTAGTATCAAAGTATCTGGTAATTATAGATTAGGTGATATTAGACATAACTATGCCGATTTAACTAAGATAGAAAAAAAACTTGGATTTAAAGCTAAATTTGATTTTCAAACTGGAATAAATAATTTTGTTCAATGGGTAGAAGGGCAAGATGTATCTGATGATAAATATGAAGATTCAATTAAAGAAATGAAAGAGAAGGGTTTATACAAATAATAATCCATTGAAAAGCAAATATTATAATTATAATTTGTTATGTATTATTATAAGAAGTTGTGAGAATTATAAGAAAAATCCAATATGGATAATTGATGATTTTTATGTTAGAATGAGTATAAGTTTAATATATGTTGTTAAAGTTGATAAATAAGGATTGTTAGTATTAAAATAATGTATACAAAAAAGATCTTAGTACTTTTGGAAATAATAAATATATTAGTTACAATAAACAGCCTACAGGTATATGCTATTTAAAATAGCAATATAGTTTTTGCTTGAATGTAGAATGATTATTAAAACTTATATATGATAAAACTTTTTTTGCATATAATTTAATTATAAATATAAAAACAGAAAAGTGGGGATTAAATTTCATGAATGAAGAAAATAACATTGATATAAGTCAAATTCTTTATGTATTGGCAAAGAGAAAATCAATTATAATTACAATCACATTACTTTTTGCAATTATTTCAGGTATAGTAAGCTTTTTTATTATGTCGCCAGTATATCAATCTAAAGTAACAGTTATTGTTGGCAAGGCTGATAGTACAAGTAATACATCTGAACAATATACTGATGTTATGATGTATCAAAATTTAACAAAAACATATTCGTCCATAGCTACGTCAAGCTTTATAGAAGGTAAGGCAGCTGAAAAGCTTGCTAATGGTATGACATCAATAAAACTAGATAAACTAATTACAGTAACTCCTGAAACAGGTACTCAAATTATCGATATAGTAGCTCAGGCGGGTACTGCTCAAGATGCTTTAAATGAAGTAACAGTTCTTTCTAATTCATTTGTTGATAATGCAAAGGATATTTATAGTGCAGGAGAAATAAAAATCATGGATAAAGGTGAGCTTCCAACGTCGCCAGTCAAACCTAAAAAATCTTTGAATATTGCAATAGCTTTCATAGTTGGTTTGTTTGTTTCCATAGGCATATCATTTCTATTAGAATTCATGGATAGTACATTAAAAACTCCAGAAGATATAAAAAAATATTTAGATTTACCAGTACTTGGAACAATTCCGATTCAGGATGAAGTGTAAGGGGGATACAAATGTTAATAGTTCAAGATAATCCTAAGTCACCTATATCGGAAGCATATAGAACACTTAGAACAAATATACAATTTTCTAATTTTGACGAAGATTTAAATACAATTTTAGTTACAAGTTCAGGACCAGGAGAAGGTAAGTCTACTACAGCTGCTAATCTAGCTTTATCAATGGCGGAAACTGGTAAAAAAGTCCTTCTTATTGATGCTGACCTTAGAAAACCATCTTTACATAAAAAATTCAGTATTTCTAATAATAAGGGTATTTCTAATCTGTTGATAGGTCAATTTAAATTTACAGATGTGGCACAAAGGTATACAGAAAATTTATATCTTTTAACTTCAGGAACAATTCCACCTAATCCTTCAGAAATGCTTTCATCAAAAAAGATGAAGATATTTTTAGAGGAAGCAAAGGGTAATTTTGATTTTATAATTTTAGATACACCACCCATTGTTGCTGTAACAGATGCACAACTTTTATCTACAATGGTTGGAGGAGTTCTTTTAGTAGTAGCAGCAGGACAAGCTGAGGTTGCGGCTGCACAAAAAGCAAAGGAATTGTTAGAAAATGTTAAATCTAATATAATTGGAGTTGTATTAAATAAAGCAGAAATTGGAAATGGCAAAAATTATGGATATTATCATTACTATTATGGAGAAAGTCATGGTAAAGCGGGAACAAATAACAAAAAATGAATCAATATGAAAAAACAAAGCGTTTAAAATTAATTAAAGGTGATTAAATTGCATAAATATGAAAAATATGATAAAGAAATAAAAAAGTTAGAGAAGTTAGAGAAGTTCAATAAAAAAAATCCAATTAATTACAAAAGTATGCTTGCAGTAGATGTTTATAATACGATAATGAATTCTAAGACACATATTAATTATTTTAAGTTAATTATTTCAAATATATTTTTTAAAAAAAAAATCAATTTAAAGAATATACATATCAAAAATAAAATTAATTTATTATATAAACATACTGATTCTAAACGTGATGATTGTTTATTCATTGAAAAAGCATTTGTAAATAGTATAATTGATAAATATAATTATATTGAAATAGAATTTGAGAATAAAAAATTTGATTTCCATTTTACTAAAAACACTTTTATGTTAATTAGATTATTACTTCAGCTAATTAATATAAAATTGAATTACCCTCTTTATATGTCATTAAATATATTGAAAATAATTAAATATGATAGTTATTACAGGGAGATTTTAAAAAAATATCATATCGAAAAAACTGTTACTTTTTGTGATATTCATGGAGATGATAATTTTATAACTCAAGTGTCTAATGAATTAGGTATAGGCACATATACATTACAACATGGCATGTTTAATTATGAATGTAAGAAATTTGATGATATGAATTTTTTACATTGCGAGGCTTCGATTGCAAAGAATGTACTTGTGTGGGGTGAATTCACAAAACATGAATATATGAAATGCGGTAAAAATAGCAATAATTTGCATTTGGTAGGGAACCCTAAACTATCTAAATTTAAGAGATGCGATAGAAATAGTTATTTGAATAACACTTGTTTTACAGTAATTTTTGATCATCAAATGTACATACAAAGTAACATTAACATGATAATGTTAGCGAACGAATTAGCTAACACTTATAATATTAATTACAAAATAAAAATGCATCCAGGAAATGATATAAAAGATTATGCTGATTATATTGGGAAAAGGTGTATTGAAGTTTATAAAGATTCAATGGGATATGAAAAAGTAATGGATAATACAAAATTTGTTATAGTGCATAAG
>Ga0255362_1000006_pt1 | contig 80314 bp, 75 predicted proteins | sample GFST75r2metaG_FD_186000 | JGI IMG/M metagenome (GOLD analysis project Ga0255362, IMG submission 186000)
CCTCAATGAAGCGGGCGGCTGGCAGGCATGATATATACACGACGTGTATGTGAACACCTCACCTTTGACGCAAGCTAGCTGCTAGCTCATCATTTCTTTTTTTCGATTTCCTTTGATTTACGGGCCCCGTTCACCGAGCTGACACAAAAGTCGATGAGGTGACTGCATTCGAAACGTCGCGTATGAAAGGCCTTTGAGTTTTTCCACACCCCTCATGCCTGCGCCATAATCCAACCCCCCTCACAAGACACGGTAGATGCGGCGCTGCGTTGCTCCACAACCACCTTGCTGGAAGATTTCTGGCCGGTACGTTGCCGTGCCCGCGAGTGATCTTGTAACAATAGGTGCCTGTCTTGGTCTCATTTATAAAAAAGCTGTTAGCGACGACTCTCGCCTTCAACGAAGACCTCCAGAATCTCAGACACAAAGCAGAGCATTGACGTAGCGAAACGAAACTCTAGTTGGTTGCGATCGCTGTCCGGAGCGTTTGAACGTCCGACTGTTTTATGGTCCGCGGCATCATACGGTCATTTGAGATGGGCATTACGCCCAACACTGTAGAGGAGACGCTGTTCATCCCGCTGTGGAACCGGGCGCAGGTGAGCAGAAAGTACCCGTCACTGCTGTACGATCCGAAAGCAGTTGAGCTCGTTGAAGCCATCGACTACGATTTTCCCGCGATTGACGCGCAGATGAATCACGAGCACCGCCTGGCGAACGTGGCGCGTGCAAGACAATGCGATGACGTAACACGGGCTTATGTGACAGACCATCCGCGCGCCTCCGTGATTAACTTGGGAGCGGGACTAGACACGGCATTTTTCCGCGTCGATAATGGACGTATCGAGTGGTACGACCTGGATCTCCCCGATGTCATCGCGGTACGCAAGCAGCTGCTCCCCGAAACGGACAGAGTCCACTTCATCGCGAAGTCCCTCTTCGATATGAGCTGGTGTGATGACCTCCGCGCTATCGACGACGGCGTGTTTGCGGTAGCGGGTGGAGTATTGGCGTATTTTGACGAGGCCCAGTTGAGAACGTTCTTTTCAGCGCTTGCCGAACGTCTTCCGGGAGCTGAGATGGTGTTCAACGCCTTTTCACCGGGAGAAGTATCACGGATCAACCGGTCCTTGCGGCGTCTTGGGATGAGACGCGTCTCCATGAAGTGGGCACTAGAGGACGCTAGTGACCTTACAACGTGGGACGACCGCATCACAGTCGTCGACCAGTTCTCCTGTTTCAGGAATGTCTCCTACGACCCGGCATGGGGCACTGAGACGATACGCAAAATACAAGCGATAGACGAGCATAGACTGATGAGTATCGTGCACGTGAGCTTGTAACACTTAAATAGGAACGAAATAGGATACTGCGTCTAGGATCAAACGTACTCCCTTCACGCGTTTCCTTGGCTTTCACCGGCAGTCCTTTAAAATGTTTGAAACTTCCTCTAAACCGGTTAAGGTCCCTCTAGAGTTTTTAGGCAATTTTTCGCTACAAACTTGGCTTTGGCCTCACAATGCACCATTTCACTTTCGAGAATTTGGAGGTTCTTTTGAAGTATCTACCGGTCACTGTGCCTTCCAAAATGTCCAAAATGTTATGTGAAACGTGAGCGATATCACTATCTTTGATGACAATACTTCGTCACATACAACACAAACCACATGTATGTGCCAAGATAGGTCAAAATTATCCTACTTTTCTGCCTTTTTCACAACTATTTCGTGACTCTATCCGCCAGGCAGCGTTAGCTCATTTTCGTCTGCCTGTTAACCTGGAAAAACCGCAACACCGTTTGTGGCATCTGCAACCTTTCTTATGCCTTGTGGTATCTATTTGCTAAGGACAAGACGCATTCGTTTAACATTTTTAAGAAAAAGCTAACGTTGGGACTGGGACTTTTCAATCGGATGGACGGCCGGCAGTTCCCACCTGGGGGGGCAGATATCCGATCAAGGTATGCAGACGGGTATGACACCTGAACAACTGCCCGCGCTCAGGAGCGGGCAATAGACTCGCCGGAGTATTCAAGAGGTGGCTGAGCATGGTGGGGAAAGACTTTCTCGTTACACTTTTTCAAGCCGCTGAAATGCGCCGCTGGAACGACAAACTGTGTCCCACCCCCCTGACCGAACTCGATAAGCAAGGACACAAGATGGCTATCGCCTACGTGCTCGGCAAGTTTGCTGAACACAGCAGCGACTTCAGCTGGATCGAGGTCATCGAGGGCGGCCTGTTTGAATACTTCGAGCGGCTCACCCTTACCGACTTGAAACCCCAGATCTTCGAAAGGATCAAGGCAAACGACGAGACGTTCAACGAGCTGAAGAACGAGGTCTACGCGCGCTTTACGCCCCTTATCTCCGATTTAAACGGGCTCGACAAACGGTTTGAAGCATACCTGTTCCGTCCACCTAACACCCTCAGCAGGAAGGTACTCGACGCAGCCCACTTCTACGCGACCAAGTGGGAGTTTGATATCATTGAACGCGAGAACGCGAACGACTACGAGATTGACGAAATCCGACGAGGATTGCAGAGGCGCCAGGAGTCACTCGCTGACGTCGAAGGATTGCGCTACCTTGCCCTTTTTCCGACCTATCGGAGCTTTGTCGATTTGTGTGGGCGCCTGCGTTTTCAAGTCCGATGGGGGCAACTCTACCGAATCCCGCGGACCTCCGTGCTCGGCCACATGCTTATTGTGGCGATCATTTCGTACCTGTTCTCACTCGAGATTGGCGCGTGTCCGAAGCGCCGCGCCAACGACTACTTCACCGGCCTGTTCCACGACCTGCCCGAAGTTCTCACCAAGGACATCATCAGCCCCGTCAAAAGGGCAGCCACGGGTCTCGACCGCTTCGTTAAGGACTTTGAGAGGGAGGAGATGGAGCGCAGAATTTACGGGCCGGAGCTCATCCCAAAGGCATGGCAACCAGAAATGCGGATGTTTACTGAAGACGAGTTTGTCTCAAAGGTGACGATTGACGGCCAGGTGCGCCACACCACCTCTGACGCGATATCGGCGTCGTACAACCACGACCGCTACAATCCGGTAGATGGAGAGCTCGTCAAAGCTGCCGATGACCTCGCAGCGTTCATGGAAGCATATCTAGCTTTGCAAAACGGCATTTCAAATCCACAGCTTCATACGGCGGTTCAGGACAAGCGACGGTTCTACCGGGAAAAGACCATTGCCGGGGTGAGTCTTGATAAGGTATACAACGGCTTTGAGTAGGCCGGCGCACGCAAGAGCGACTACTCGAAATCAGATCAGCTCATGAGATTATTTTGACGATCACACTTCATTCATGACGGGGACACAAAAAATCTGGCCATTATTTGTGCCAAGAGAAGTGGTGAAACATGACAATACCTATGCCTATATCCCTAACGTGCCCCTGCTGCACAGCAAAATTTGAGGGTCTATCTGTAATGATCTCAAGCATGTACGGCAGTTGGACTGATTTCCGTCAAATTCCGAGCGGCGCTGATCCCATGTACATGGTGATCCACACATGTCCGTCGTGTGGCCATACAGGCTATGACGGTGCTTTCAGACGAACGCTTCTCGAAACAGCCCAAAAAGAACGCATACGCGAACAAATCACACCGCTTATGAAGGATTTATTTCAGCTTGACGCTTAGACAAAAACTACTGTTTGAGTTCCCTACACCTGAACGACAGTACGAATTCGCTGCGTGGATTGCTCAGTCGGAGAGGGATTCCTTGCCGTCTATCGGAGACGCGGGACGCCTCTAGTAGAAGCTAACCGGATGGGCTGTGATGTGGTAGGGTTCGACATTAACCCCATGGCTTATTGGGTTGTCAAGCAGGAGATCGAACACCTTGATCTGAGAGCTTATCAAAACGCTGCTAAAGCTTTATGTGAAGATTAGAGCACGAAGTCGGCCACTTATATGAATCGCAATGGGTTATCTTCGGGCAAGACGGAGTGCCCGTCATATATTTTTTGTGGGTCAAGATGATTCAATGTCGCAACTGTGGCATGGAGATTGATCTATTTCCTGGATATCTTGTCTCTAGTAACTCACAACACCCGCAAAATGTATTCCTCTGTCCCACTTGTGGTCAATTGACCGAGACTAGGAAACGGACAACCCAGGCAAATGCCTTAACTGTGGCGCTAAGCACACATTAAAAGGTCCAGACGTCGAAATCAATGTGGATGTAAACATTGTAAAACTGTAAACTACTTTCCAGATAAGAGTAGTGGGCCGCCGCGGCATCGACTTTTCGCTTTGGAATACTATTGTCCTTCCTGCAAAAAAAGCTCATATCGGACGTTTCTTCAAGGCGCCAGACGAGCAAGACTTAAAGCTGGTGGGAGAAGCTGAAACGCGATGGGCGACCTTGCGCCCACATTTCACGCCGATGGACAAGATTCCAAGCGGTGACGAAACTAACCGCCTCCATCGTTGGGGATACCAGTTCTACTATGAAATGTTCAATGCTTGTCAACTTCTTGGGCTTGAACCTGCGTCCACGAAAGCAGGTCATAGACCTGGAACGTCGCTCCAAAGGCGGTTCCAAGTATGTCATTCGGGAGCGGGAAGAACGCCCCCGTGAGGAGATCCATGGACGCACGCCTCTCCTTTTTCCGCTTGCAACCCACGTTACGACGAAATACTCTTGCGGGAGCCGCAGCTCCTTCCGCCAGGGCCTCAGGATTTTTGTGGACCCACGACGAGAGCGTATCTCTAGAGACGGCGATGCGAGTCCCCCAACAGCATCCGCTAGGTACGTTGTCACGAATAGCCGGTCTGTCCACTCGAACCCAGCACACTAACGCCGGCGGATGTTCGATCGCACCAGTTGTTGAGGGGTCTATGTTGCCGACTAACCGTCTTTGTGCAACCGCTCCTGCTACGTGAGCTGGAGCGAATTCATCATCTGCTGCGCTGCGCCTACGTAGGTGTCGTAACTGCTCGCTGGAGCCGTATAGACGGCCTGGTAGAGGGTGCTGCCTTTGAGAATCCAAGTCTCAAGGACTTTCATCTGCACGCCGTTTAAGGGCATCGTCCAGACTACCTGAGTGGCGGGAAGTCCTGCGACTGTGGTGTTCGTTGTCGAAAGAATTGAAGCGTTGCCTGCAACTGCCGTAAACTCTGTAAGGTTCGATTCGTTCAAGCTTTTGACTAGAGAAGTTACGAGGTTCAGTCCTTGCGATACGTCCTGAGACGTCGTGTTCGGGATTGCCGAAACTTCAAGGCTAGTCACGTTATCAGGCGCCGTAAAGTTGGCAGTTGCGTTGTTAGGAGCCACATGAGATAGCGTCCAGTTCGAGGGGTACATTATCGAGAACCCTTGCGTGCTGTTATAGGTGTTTGTTAGTGAGATCGAAGACGTCGTGTTATTCTGGTTGGACGTGCAGCCGGCAGCAACAATCGAAACAATCATTGCTGCAGCGACGAGCAGTAATACCATTTTTTTGACCATTCTTTCTTCGTATGCGAGTCCCCCCTCTTAGCTTTTTTGATCTAAACTTCTGGCAGAAAGGGTTTCTCGATGGCTCCGTGGTTTTCGCTTGCCGAAAAACGTATCCCCTCGCGCGTTGAGCCCTGGCTCTTCACCGTTCGCGAGGTGCCACAGCATATCCCGTAGACTAAGAGATCAAAAATTTAGCCTTTGCAAGGCGAAAGTGCGGTATTCCAACGCCTCTCGTCCATCATTTTTTGGATTCCGCGGCAGCTATGGCGGATGTCGATAAGAACGCTGGCGAAAAAGTTGCAAAAATGTAACTAGGCGCCGGTTCGAGACTATGTTGATTACTGTGCAAACTACAGTCAGTGCGAGCGGCGAGCTCCGCATATGTAGGCAGCGCTTCGATTCATTTTACAGTTGTGTGCTTGCAGAGCGGCGGGAACACACCTGTAATTGAGACTCCGCTCATTTTTCGTATTCAATTAGCCACGGCGTCGTAAGAAGGCTGTGTTCCATCTTCTGTACTTCTTTATTCTAGTTTATGGCTTCGCTCGCACGACCAAAAGCGTTACTCATGTATCCCGTCATCGTTTATACAGAACCGTTAACAGAGAATTACAGTTATGAAATCCTCAAAAAGAAGGGTTATTTTTAATGTTAACTGAATTTAATTATTATTTATTAATTAAAATATAAATAAACTTATAATTTTATTGGACGTTTTAATGGTGCGGTTTTGGTGCGGTTTTGGTGCGGTTTTGGTGCAACCAAAAAGAGCACATTCTTAGCGCCTTAGGATACTACGCTACTATCCCTTGCAAACGAGGGAACCTTTTTGTCACGCAGCGACAAAATTCACTGCGACGTGGCCAACTTCTGCCCGAACTGCGAAAAAGAGGCTCTCCTTTTAGAGAACACAACGGTGACACTGCGAAAGTGGCCGATTTCTATCTTCGCCAGACGTCTTGTCAGAGGCGCTTCTTACGCTGATCTCTCTGCGCAATATCCGGCGACATTCGACGTTAAAAAAAGCTTCGTTACTCTTTAGCCGCCCCTTCTATACAGTAGTAGGCATCGCCGAGGTCAAACATAGCCAATACGGGGCACACGTCACACGGACACGTAACGCGTCGTGGATTCTTCGGACTTGCGCCGATAGCGCAAAAAAGCGTATCAGTTAGCGCGTTCTGGTTGTACGTCGGACAATCCCCCTTATCACAAATGCAGCTCTTTCTGTTGCCTTCGGTGTCTGGTACCTTCATACACTCCTCCCGTTTTGATCTGCTGACTTAACGGATAACGCGGCCAACGCACAGGGGCTTTCACTACTATTCTGTGCGTTTAGAAGCCGTTCATGTCCCAAAGAAGTGATGAGCGCGCCACTGATATAAGATTTGCTCGCTCCCCTAGCTTGCGCGCCCGATTTGTGCGTGACCTGCGGTTCGTCGTGTCAATGAATGCTGGCGCCGTAAGAGCAAATGTAAAGGGTCTTTATCGCACTAGCAGTACAGGCGAAGCTCGATGATGGTGATCTACTCCGTGGGGCATTCGAATCGATCGATGCAGGAATTCATTTCAGTCTTGTTGCATTATTCAGTTTCGTCGATAGTGGACGTGCGCAGCCATCCGCACTCACTCGCTAATCCTCACTTCAACAAGGAAGTGCTTGAATACGAGCTCCCGCGATCAAGTATTCAATATTGCTGGATGGGAGAAGGACTTGGGGGGTTCAGACCTCAGACGTCGGACGATTCGCCAAACGCTGCGTGGAGGGTGAAAAGTTTTCAGAACTACGCGGATTACGCGCTAACTGACGCCTTTTCTGACGCCTTGGCTGAACTGACATCTCTTGCCACAAAAGAAACCGCCGCCGTAATGTGTGCTGAAATCCTTTGGACGCGTTGCCATCGTCGGATTATCGCTGACTATCTTCTGACGCGTGGGTGGGAGGTCGTGCATATTGTGGACGCGTCTCGCTCTACGACCCACGAGCTCACCCCCTTTGCGAAGGTTGATGGCGCCCACATAACGTACCCCTCCCCTTTGTTCCAGTATTCACTGGATGATTTCCCGCCAGAATGAGATATGATCACGGTATGCTGTTCTTGCTACCTCGAATCCGTTTGAGTCGTCAGAGCGATCGCAAAAGAGGGTAAGTCACTAAATCACACGCGGCCGCACTTCACGTGGCGTAGCTCGGCCGAATTGGCCCTTCAGCATGTTTCAAGCGATATCTGTCTCGTTGAGCTTCTAATCGGAAACACCTCGGCGCCTAGGATATGATTGAGGTCAAAGCCGTAAAGAGTGGCGTCTTTTTCTAAGACGACTAGCCGGCCCTTTACGCCAATGACGTGGCCCAGGAGCATATTCTTCACCTGCAAGGGCCGCATCCAGAGCGGCAAATCAAAAAAGCGGAGCTCGGTTTCATCATGAATGTCCATCTTAGCTTTCATCGCGTCCCAAGCCGCCCAATCGAGGTCAGTATCAACGAGCATTTTTTGAGAATGCCGTACTGTCCCTTTGATCCCGTAACGCTTCTGCAGTTCACGCTCGCGTCGTCTAGCCAGTTCGCCATCTAAGACATAGTCCACTACGGCAGCCACGTCTGCACCTTGCTCTCGAAGCCGGTCATCAAGTCGGCTAGCTTTCGTAACACCGATCTTGAAGATGTCGGGCCTGAACATTGCGATATATACCGCGTGCTCCTCTCGACACGTTTTTTCGTCCTTCAGACACGTCCCGGTGCAGATTGCGCAGGCATTAAACTCCTGGCAACTGCCGCACACCGGGACTACTTCACTACCGCACGGACGATATACACCGGCCTGCCACGCGCCGATGCAGGTTCGCCGGCCTATCCCAAGCGAGAGACTGCCTGAGAGCGGCAGCAGCTCCATGGAAGGATACGCGAGTAGCGTCTTTTTTAGAGACGAGAAGCCAATAATCTTCACTGCAAGTAGGTTTCATTTCAAGTCTTATATATGCGTTAAGCCAGTGACCATTACTATTTAAGTTCAGAAAAAGACTATGGGCTATGCTCGTTGAGGTGCTAGAAGAGCCCGTATTTTACGACGGATCACAAATTGACCCATTGTGGGGTTACAAACACTCCGGCATACTCGGGGATTCCATTATCGTTTTTAGAGGCGGCATGGATGTCTCAGAAGAGCGCATGAAAGATTGCGAAGATCTGCGTGGCAAAACTAAGATAACCGGCGATTATGTCCTTCATCTTATTGTTGAGCGTTTCGACAGCCCAGGAAACATATTCATCTCGTACTTGTTGCAGCGCTTGCTGGTCATTTCCGCGCAAGCGGTCCTCAATATGTACGGTATCGAAACCGCAAGAACAGGTGATGATCTTTACATTGCTGACGAGAAACTCACCGTGAGCATTGCGACAGCAAGCATAACTAGCGAAAAAATACACCTGGGGATCAACGTAACGACTATCGGAACCCCCAAAGGCATCGCCATCACTAGCCTGACTTCGTGCGGGATCGAACCGGACGAGAGCCTTTCCATCGGAAGAGATATCGCAGAGATGTTCTCTCGAGAGACCCTGGGAATCCTCAAAGACGTGGTGAAGACCCGCGGGTCCTAACGCTGAGCTTCTCTTTGTGGGCTAAAGGGAGAGATGCGCCATGCGAAAAGAACAAATCATTTATCTAGAGAGGCCCGGCCCTCAGAACACGGAAGATGTGATCGATGCCGTCACGGCCTACATCGCCCGGGGCGGCCTCGAGCGAGTTGTTGTGGCCAGCACTACGGGCTCCACCGCGGTGAAATTTGCAGCTGCGCTCGAAAAAAAAGCAGAACTGGTTGTTGTCACACACCATACGGGCTTCAGTCAAGAGGGCACTCAGCGTTTTGACCCGGAAAAACGGAAAATGCTCGAAAGACAAGGAGTCACGGTACTGACACAATCACACGTGCTTTCGGGAGTCGAAAGGAGTATCTCTAGGAAGTTCGGCGGGGTTTCGCGCGTCGAGACTATCGCAGAGGCCCTTCGTTCACTACTTGGACACGGGCTCAAAGTGTGCGTGGAGATAGCTATTATGGCAGCCGATGCCGGGGTTATACCTATCGCCGACATTGTCGCGGTAGGCGGCACAGGCAGCGGTTCCGATACAGCGGTAGTAATACGTCCCGCGCACATGAACAACTTTTTCGATGCCCGCATCAGGGAGATCATCGTCATACCACGAGGTGGCGATGGCTGATCGATTTGAAATCACACACAAAGACGTATTCGGGCGGATTGGCACGCTTGATACGCCACACGGCCACATCGAAACGCCAGCTTTACTCCCGGTTGTAAATCTCAACCTAATGCTCATCCCGCCGAGCGAGATGCGCCAGTTCGGAGCGGAAGCGCTCATGACCAACGCATATATCATCTACCGGAGTCCTCGTTTGCGGGCGGCGGCGCTCTCCGCGGGGATTCACAGTTTGCTCGGATTTGACGGGCCGATAATGACTGATTCTGGATCGTTTCAACTCGCCACATACGGTGATATAGAGATCCATTCAGAGGAGATAGTAGCGTTCCAGCGCGATGTTGGGTCGGACATCGGAACTCCAATTGATATCCCGACACCCCCTGACGTTGCACATCACCGTGCGCTCAGGGAGCTTGACGTGACGGTCGAACGCATTCAAGAGGCGACAAGGTGCTGCGGCACCGACATGCTCTTAGCAGCGCCCGTCCAGGGCTCGACCCACCTCGATTTGCGGGAACGGTATGCAGAGCTACTCAGCAAGCTCAGCGCCGACGTCTACCCTATCGGTGCCGTCGTTCCGCTTATGGAATGCTATCGGTATGCTGATCTCAGCAACGTCATTATGGCGTGCAAGAAGGGACTGGCCTTGAATAAGCCCGTTCACCTGTTTGGCGCGGGGCATCCCATGATGTTCGCCCTCGCAGTGGCGTTAGGCTGTGACCTGTTCGACTCAGCCGCTTATGCGCTTTACGCGAGAGACGGGCGCTATATGACGCCGAGTGGCACTCACAAGCTCAAAGACTTGACTTACCTGCCGTGTGCGTGTCCGGTCTGCTCCTCTAGCGATCGGAAGCTGACGGAACGGGAACTTGCCGAGCACAATCTTTGGGTTTCATTCAGTGAGCTCAGCACCATCAAACAAGCGATACTCGACGGACAACTCTGGGAGCTCGTGGAGAGGCGATGCCGACATCCAGCGCTACTACAAGCCCTGCGAACGATCCAAGAGGGCTTTGCCTCCTTCGAAGCTATCGAACCGTTGAAACATTCTTTCATTTATACTAGCACAGAATCTGCCGCGCGGCCAGAAGTTGCGCGCTACGTGAAAAAGCTCAACAGACTTGACCTGACCGGCCGAGTGCTCATCACGACCAACAGGCAGAAGACACGGACCATGGAACACGAGTTCGATACGACCCTACTCATGAAAGCGCCTTTTGGTCCCTATCCACCAGAACTAGCCGAAACGTATCCTATAGGGCAATCTGAAGTTCCAGATCCAGACTTTGCCTCAATCAAATCCGCTATGAGAAACCTGATCGAGTTTATTAAATCCAAAAATGTCGAAGCGACCTTCGCCTATGATGAGAAATGGGATCACGACGCGCTCGCCGAATTAAGCTCCTTTGCAACGCTCTTACGCCTATGAGGGGACATGCCGCGACAGTTTGAAGTGACACGGCGGGACGGAGCTGCCCGCCTCGGAACGCTCACGTGGCGAGGTGAGGAGCTTACCACCCCTTCTAGCTTTGAATCCAAAGAGGACCTTGAGTTCCTCAACGCATTGACGATTCATAACGCTGAGCTCGACGTAGCGGTCATCACAAGTCAGGAAGACCCTAAAGCAGAGCGAATTGATGCCGACGTTGTCATTCTTGGAGGTGCGCCGAGATTTAGCGATGATCCACGCGGCCTCACCAGAGCGCTCGTAAGAGCTAGAGAATCAACAAATCCTGATTCAGCACTTTATGTCCCGGCGTTGGGGACCCCGAACAACGTGAGCTTGCTCGTCTATGCGGGGGTGGATCTCGTCGACCCAATCATGGCAGAGGTCAAGGCGCGCGGCGGGTATCTCCTCTCTGCTGAAGGCGAACGCCAGTTTGACGCGACTTCTCGTTCTTATTGTATGTGCGACGCCTGCAGAGGCGTCAACGTAGCCGACCTCCCACCAGAGCAGCGGGTGACAGTACTATCTGCGCACAACAGACACGCGCTCAAAGCTGAACTCTGTATTGTGCGTGAAAACATCGAGCGCGGGACTCTGCGAGAGCTCGTCGAGGCACGATGCAGAACTGCCCCAATGCTAACAGCGCTGCTGCGGTTGCTGGACGAGGAGCATAGTTACTTTGAGCGCCGATCACCTATCGTACGAACGGCCACGTTACTCGCGTGTTCGCAAGAATCACTGAATCGACCAGAAATACTCCGATTCGGCGAACGCGTCATCGAACGGCTTAAAAAGAGAGATGGAATCCTCCTGCTGCTTCCCTGCTCGGCGCGCAAACCATACTCGCGCTCCCGATCTCACAGGATTATTCTTAATCGCTTGGACAAACTGCGCCAGTTTCTGCACGAGGCGATAATAACGTCGCCTATCGGCATCGTTCCCCGCGGCCTCGAGATTATGTACCCCGCCAGCAACTACGACATACCCGTTACCGGGAAATGGACGTGCGACGAGAGTGAGTGGGTGATTGGACGTCTCACGAAGTATGTCGAGGCCAACGCCTTCGACACGGTGGTAGCACACGTGAGCGGCCCCTACCGAAAGGTATGCGACGAAGCGGCGGCTGCTCTCGGAGTTGATCTAGTCCATACTGTCGAGGACGGGAATATTCTCAGTTCCGATTCACTCCAACGCTTGTGCGCGGTCGCGCAGGAGCTTGTCGCCGAATCTTCACCTAAGCGGCGCGATTTACGGTTTGATTACCTACAGGATCTCGCCGATTATGAATTTGGCCCGCACGCTTCGACGGCTATTTTTGCAGAGAGTCCGAAGGTCCGCGGCCTTTTCCCGACGTACTACGCCTCCGACGGCAGAACGCGCATCGCGACCATCGCAGGTAGGTATTGCACTCTTGCCCTGACAATAGAAGGCGCGCGACGGTATCTCCGCGCAATCGAAAATCGATATTGCGTACGCATTGATGACTTTGTGCCGAAAGGAACGGTTTTTGCCATTGGCGTGCTCAACGCCGATCCGGAAATACGGCCTTTCGACGAGGTGATCGTGCTCAACGAGCACGTCATTGCAGTCGGGAGAGCTCTTATGAGCGGTTGGGAGATGCAAGCGTCGAAACGAGGTGCCGCTGTCGCTGTGCGGCACGTGGAGGCGCGATGAAAACAGCTCGAGCGTCGCGCAGGCGCTATCCGCGTCAGGCTGCATCAGGAACAAGCCGCCACCGCACACGAGCCAATGACCGATTAGCGTGGACCGGCGTGGATCTGCTCAACGGCGAGATCGTGCCCTCCCTGACCGTCCTTCTGACGACCAAAGGCTGCTACTGGGCGCGCCGTGATGGCTGTACAATGTGCGGCTACATCGCCGACGCGAATCCTGACGCCCAAAGCTCGGATATTCAAAAACAACTGTTCGAGGTGCTTGCACAGTACGGTACGGCGTTTAAGATTGTAAAGCTCTTCACCTCTGGCAGCTTTCTCGATCAAGAAGAGTTGCCGCTTGACGCGCGGGACGCTATCTTGTCCGCTTTAGCGGATATGCCGAAGGTCATTGTTGAGAGCCGACCGGAATTCGTGACGTCTGAGATTTTGGATGACGTCGTTAGATCAAATCAGCATGTTGAAGTAGCAATCGGTCTAGAGACGTCGAACGACCATATCCGGAACAATTCTATAAACAAGGGATTTGCTTTCCGTGACTTTGTCAGAGCTTCCAAAATCGCACGTTCGGCCGGCTTGACCGTTAAGGCTTATCTGCTCCTGAAGCCACCTTTCCTGACAGAATTAGAAGCTTTGGAAGATGCTACCCAATCCATACTAGATGTTACCCCGCACGCAGACACAATCTCGTTGAACTTGTGCAACGTGCAAAAAGGCACTTTGGTTGAGGCGCTTTGGAAAAAGGGCCTGTATAGACCCCCATGGTTGTGGTCCGCAGTGGAAGTCCTCAAGCGGACGCAAGAGACTGCTACTGTCATCTGTGATCCCGTCGGAGGGGGCACACGGCGGGGGCCGCACAACTGCGGCAAATGCGATCGCGAGGTGGTAGCAGAAATCAAAGAGTTCTCCCTCTCTCAAGACAGCGCGTCATTCACAGCTTCTTGCACCGATCAGATGCTGTGGGAGTTTGTCCTCGAGTTTGAAGAGTTCAGTTACGGGGCACCGCTTGTGCCGTAAGCTGTGGGAAAACTTTCTATTCTTTGCTTGCTACGCGGTCGTTTAACAAAAGAGCGATAAGACAATGCTTATATACGGTTTCGTGGATTTAGCAGTGGAGGTGGAACCATGGCATGGCGTGGCACTTTAATCTACTGGGCAATTATATTTCTAGTAATTGCAGTTGTTGCCGGCTTGCTCGGGCTGTCTTTCCTATCTGGAATCGCATACAGCGCCGTTCTGCTTGTGGCAGTAATATTCGTCGTACTATTCGTGATATCCTTCGTCGCTGCGTGGCTGCGACGCCACTAGCGTGCGAGTAGCCGAACGATCCAGCTCGACCCATTTCCTCACGGCAGGATACACATAGGCCCAATGTGCCCTCATATTCGGCAAGCAAGGCTTTGTTTAGTAAGGTGCTGAGTAAAGCGTTGCGACAGACCCCACCAAGAGCTATCCGAAGACACGCTTGAACTCTCGTATCTGTTCCCTTGTACCGATGACGGTAAGAAAAGAGTCTTCCGGGATAACTTGATGGGGATCCGGGTTCGGTATGGTCGCCCCATTGGTAGTGATTGCGACAACGGTGCATCCTGTGCGCGATCGTATCTTCAGATACTCAAGACTTCTGCCCACGACGGATGGACCAGGGGGATATTCAAGAACTTTCATGTCCTCTGACAGGAGGACCTCCCTCAATTGTGTGCCAAGCGGCCTGGGTGCAAGAAATTTTACCAGGACTTGGCCAGCCACGACTGACTGCGACAGCACATAGTCAGCCCCCGCTTGATACAACTTCTCAACTGCTTGCGGTCGTATGGCACGACAGACAATATCCATCTGAGGATTAAGTTTTCGTGCGACGAGAGTCGTATAGATAGCATCCAAGTCACTATTTACCGTGACGAGAAGTGTAGAAGCTTCAGCAATCCCCGCTTGTTTTAGGATTGCCATATCCGTCGAGCTACCAACCACATCGCCTTGATGCTTATCGATGATGATGTGCTCAATGCCGTTCGACCGCAAAACTTTGGACACTCGTTTTCCGACGTCGCCGTATCCTGCAACGATATAGTGTCCCCGGATCGCGCAGTATGTGCTATCAGGCCGGCAAATTGAGAGTTCCTTAGCTGCGTTTAGTTGCTTTTTTGTGCCGATGAGCAAAAGGACAGTTGTGTCTGTGATGATTTCAGAAGCGGATGGATTGAAAGTGAGTTTGGCCCCTCTCCATATGCCGATTACTGTCGCCCCGGTTCGCTCACGTATCTTGGCATCTTCAATAGACGACCCGTTGAGGCCGCTTTCCCCAAGAACCGGAAGCTCAAAAATCCGCAACGACCCAATCAAAGGAGTGGAGCCAATGAGCTGGTGCGTAATAGGCATTGCGGCCTTGTGGCCAATATCGATGCCAAGGAGTTGCTTAGGTGATACGACTTTGTCAGCACCCGCATAGAGCAAGTACACTGCGTTCGCCATGTCTTCGACAATCCCAATGATGTCCGCTGCCGTAAGCTTTTTTGCGACTAGCGCAATAATTGCATTCTTCTCGTCACTCTGATTCAGCACGATCTTTTTTGCGCGGCTTATCTGAGCGTTTTGAAGCGCTACCTCATCGGTCGGATCACCGTAGATGCAAGGTATTTTCCGCTCAACTAGCTCCTGCACGACGCTTTTGTCGTCGTGAATGATGAGATAGGGTAAACTACGCTCGTCAAGCTCTTCGATAATCGTCTCGACCATAGAATTATAACCCGCAATCAAAACGTGCTCCTTGGCCTTTGACTTCGTCGGCACTGATGCTTGAACGCTTTGCAGCACAGGCGCAACCACGATGGGGATCAAGATCGCAAAGAACAGTACGATTCCGCTAAGCTCCACGAGCACGGCAAATATCCTGCCGATACTGCTCACAAAGACGATATCTCCTACACCTTGCGTCGTCATCGTCGTGATTACCCAATATACTGCGTCAACCGCGGTATAAGATCGACCTTCAGCAGAGACCATCAAGAAGAGGAAGACTAAGCTGTATACGACAACGAGCAGCACGGTGGCCACAACATAAACGAGGAGAGATTTGCGCAGAGGTCTAATCGCGAACACCTTAGAGCATTAGGAAGCCAGCGTATTGCACGTACATGTCAAATGCCGAATATAAATAGTAACGTCCTTTCAAGCTTAAAACTCGATTTTCGAGTCTTAAAATTCGAATTCGATCTTGCTATGGGTTGCGCAGTATGAGAAAAGTTTATCATAGGCACGCATAATCTGTAGGTGCTATGCGGGTGGAGGACGTGACGCGATCGGTGAGAGAGCATCACAAATGGTTCAGCGAATCCCTCCCTTTGATCGCCAGTGAGAATATCACCAGTCCCGCCGTGCGCCAGCTTCTGGCCTCCGACTTTGGCCACAGATATGCCGAAGGCAAGGTCGGCCAGCGGTATTATCAAGGCGTCAAGTACATCGACCAAGTGGAACAGGACGCCATAGATTTGGCTCTTAAACTGTTCAAGGCTGAGCACGTCAACGTACAGCCTATCTCTGGCGTAAACGCAAATATTGCCGCATTCTTTGCCCTTTCAAACCCAAATGATGCACTCATGGCGCTTGATACTTCGCACGGTGGCCACATCAGCCACGGAACGAAGTCGGTTGCGGGTATCCGTCATCTCAGGATTGTAAAACATCCATTCGATTCCGAAGAGATGAATATTGACAGCGATGCGATGATCGCTACGATTTATGAAAAAAAGCCCAAAATCATACTATTTGGGGCGAGTGTATTTCTCTTCCCACACCCCATCCGAGACGCGCGTGATGCCGCGCGCGAAGTTGGCGCGTCAATTGTGTACGATGCTGCTCACGTTCTTGGTCTCATTGCGGGCGAGCAGTTTCAGGACCCGCTGAGAGAAGGTGTTGACGTAATGACTGGTTCTACACACAAGACGTTCCCAGGGCCTCAACACGGCATCATCTTTTCGACAAAAGCGCTAGCCGACGCGATCGATGAGGCAGTGTTTCCAGGTACCGTAAGCAACCACCACCTGCATCACGTCGCCGGGTTAGCGGTCACGCTCGTGGAGATGCTTGAATACGGGAAAGCGTACGCACGGCAGACGATCAAGAACGCAAAGACGTTCGGGGCGGCGCTGTACAACAGCGGATTCAATGTGCTATGTCCTGAAAAAGACTTCACAGAGTCCCATCAGATCGTCATGGACGTGGGGCGCGCGAGTGCGATGGCGCTTGCTTTGGAAAAAGCAAACATCATTGCCAACAAGAATCTGTTACCCTGGGATGACCATAATGCTCCAGAGAATCCCTCCGGACTGCGATTTGGAACGCAAGAGCTCACGCGACTCGGAATGAAAGAAGCAGAGATGCGGGTCGTGGCAAAGCTTATCACGCGCGTGCTGAACGGCGAGGCACCCGAAAAGGTTAAAAAAGATGTGGTAGAGTTTAAAAATGACTACCAGGAGGTCGAATACTGCTTCAGCCATGAGCTCGGAGCTTATCAATTCCCCACGTGGTAGATTATTTTGCAACGGAAGTGCAATACTGATCGTTTTTGATATGGATGGCACGCTCATCGATGCTGAGGCTATCGATGAAATAGCCAAAGCGGCCAATGTCGGAGACCTCGTGGTGGCGCTCACGAAGCGCGCCATGCGGGGAGAGATGGATTTTGAGGAGGCTTTACGAGAACGCGTAAAGCTCTTGAAAGGTCTCAGGGTGGAGGAGGTTAATAAGGTAGCCTTAAACATCCCGCTTATGAAAGGGGCTAAGAAGCTTATACACGAGTTGAAAAAAGAGTATAGGGTTGCAATAGTTTCCGGGGGCTTTACGATAGTCGCCGAAAGGGTAGCTCAAGAACTCGAAATCGACTGTCTCGTGGCAAACAAACTCGTTATAGAAGATGGCGTTTTGACCGGCGAGGTTGTTGGACCGATAGTGCGCCAAAATTCAAAAAAAGACGCGCTGGAGGCGATTGCTAAGAGGGAGGGAATACGACCCAAAGACTGCGTCGTTATAGGAGACGGCGCAAACGACATCTCAATGTTTGAAGCTTCGGGGTTTTCGATAGCATTCAACGCAAATCCAATTCTATACGATATTGCAGACGTCATAATCACAAAGAAGGATCTCAGCTTGATATTACCTGTAGTCAGGGGAGGAGCGTATGCTGAAGGAGTTACAAGAAAAGAAAGCGCTGCTAAAAAAAGACGCGGACGCCTCGAAGCTTGAGCGAAACCGGCTCAACGCAGAAGCAAGTCAATTCGCTGCGAGACGTGACGAGTTGAATACGAAGACCCGCGCGCTGATAGACAGTGCACAACAGTCCAAGGACAAGCGCGATGAGTACAACAAGCTCGTTTCTGAGAACAAGGAAAAACGAGATAGCCTCAATGAGACGGCAAACAACCTGCTCGCGAAGGCGGATCAAATCAAAAGAAGATTCAGAGTCGCTGGCGGCCTTTCGCTGGGCGAGCTCAAGCGCGAAATTGACCAACTTGAGTTTAGGCAGCAGACCGAGGTTATAAGCACGGAAAAGGAGCGCGAGCTTGTAGACCGTATTGCTCACCTCTGGGAGGAATATAGAAAGAAGCGAGGCGAACTTGAGAATAACGCCGAGCTCAGGGAGGCGCTGGAAAAGGCACGAACGCTCCGAGACGAAGCGAGTGAATTCCACAAGGCGCTAACGGATAACGCAGACCGTGCGCAGGAATGCCACGAGAAGATGCTCAAGTGCTTCAAGGAAGCAGACAAGGTTCGCGCTGAGGCAGACGCCGCCCATAAGGAGTTCGTGCGCGCGCAAGAGAGCGCCGACGAACAGCATCAGAAGTACATCAAGATGGAAAAGGAATTAAGAGACTACGACAAGATCTTATTGAGCCTCAAAAAACGGTCCAAAGAAGCCCGCGAATCCCGCGAAAAGGTCGACGTGCTTAAGCGGGCAGAAGAGGTCTACGCGATGTTTAAAGACGGGCAAAAACTTGAGACCGATGATCTCCTCCTGCTCCAGCGCTCCGGGCTGCTGTAGACTTTAGCGACGACCATATAGGCAAGAATGAAACTAGTCCTGTGCATTGATCGTGACGATGATCTGGGGTCGAAAGCGCACCTCCCAGGTCCGATTATAGGCCGAGCTGACAATATGAATGCCGCATTACAGCTCGGATTGACTGACCCCGAAGATTCTGACGTAAACGCCATTTTTGAAGGCATCCGTGTTTATGATGAGTTGAAGTCGCAAGGAATAGACGCCCAGATCGCGTCCATATCCGGCAACACGGACGTTGGCTTAAAATCAGATCAGATCCTGTCTCAACAGCTTGACCTGGTGCTCAAAGAGGTCAAAGCGACCAGCGTTATCATCGTTTCAGACGGCGCAGAAGACGAGTTTATTCTCCCTATCGTTCAATCCCGGATACAACTTGATGGCGTAAAGCGCGTGGTCATACGCCAGTCTGAAAGCCTCGAGAGTACCTATTACACCATCAAGAAACTGTTCGAAGATCCGAAGATCGCGAACGCCATTTTCATACCTGTCGGACTGATATTATTATTATTTGCGATATTCTCTCTTGCTCAGCACCCCGAATATGCTTTGATTGTGATAAGCGCGGTCATTGGCGTGTATCTTCTCTTTCGAGGGCTTGGCCTCGACGACGTTCTCGTAGGCGTTGCTCAAAGCGTGAAGTCTTCGTTTTTCGGAGGCAGTATCTCGTTCGTGACCTATATAGTCGCAATCGCTTTAGCGATCATTGCGACCGCACAAGGTATCATCACGACCTTAGGTTTGGGTGCCGCTACTTACGGCGGCGTTCTCGCAGCAGCTGTCTTTATTAACACCACTGCATGGTGGTACGTGGCCGCAGCGGTCATCGCGAGTATAGGCCGTGTGATCGACGCTTACCTGAACGACCCGAAAAACGTGTGGCGATACTTGGAGATCCCTTTCTTCATCTTTTCGACCGGTCTGATCCTGTGGGGCGCCAGCATACTCATCCTGGCCCTAGGAGGAAAGCCAGTCCCCGTCCTTAGTCCCACTGACGTTCTCATTATACAGACTTCACGGAGCATCGAGATCATCACTGGTTTCCAACTGCTCATGTTCTGTATTGCCGGCGCTATCGTTGTAGCCTTAACTGGCATCGGCATATCTTCGCTCGTAAAGAGGGGGCAACAGCCGTCACTCGAGCAGCGCAGTTTGCCCAGTCTGAGCGACAAGTGATTTTGGCGAGCAGCCCGCGCCTGCATGCGACACACTAACTGCGGTCTCGCATAAGACTCAGAACATCACTCAGTATGGCGCTTGCCGTCTCGATCGAACCCGCGCCTTTTCCGGCAACAGTAATTTCGCCGGCGGTATCTGTTAGGATTGATGCCGCATTCAACGTCCCGCTGACGTTGAGCGGATGGGCTATCGGTATCAGCTTAGGAGAGACCGTAAGCTCTTGCACGTCACCTACAAGTTTTACAGCAAAGCCCCTCTGCCGCGCTAGTTGCAGCGCGTCCTGCGTAATGCGATCGATGCCGGTTACGTCAACATCTGCGAAAGTGGCGTGGCGACCAAAAAACGCGTTGGCCAAGATGACAACTTTGCAGGCAGTGTCGATGCCAGCCACGTCATATGTGGGATCCGCTTCCGCTATGCCCATATCCTGGGCTTCGCTCAATACTTGATCGTAATCGAGCGCCTCCTCTGCCATTCGAGTGAGTATGTAATTGCACGTGCCATTGAGTACCCCCCGTATATCCAGAACCCGAGCGCCTGCGAGGGTGTCGCGTATAAGGTTGACAATTGGCATTGCGCCGCCGACGGTCGCCTCGTACCGCAGCGCGACCCCATTCGTATAAGCAAGTTGCGTGAGTTCATCAAAGGCGGCCACTAGAGGCCCTTTGTTCGAGGTAACAACGTTTCGCTTGTTTTTAAGCGCTTCACGCACGTGTGTCAACCCTGGTTCACCGCCTTGGATATTTGTAGGAGTTACCTCCACCACGACGTCGTGGTCTATAGTGCGTATCACGTCGAGCGCCGTCAGATTAGAGTTCGCAATGGGCTGACCGCCTCGTTTGCGCGCAAGGACGTCATTTAAGTCAGGCATGCGGGCAACCCCTTTTGAATCGGCGATTGCCACAACTTTTATGTGAGGCACGTTTTGCACGATGGTGGCGACTCCTTGCCCTACTGCCCCGAATCCAATGATGGAGAGTGTCAAGGTAGATTGACTATTCCTCATTGCTCACGCCTCCCGGTGATCCCCGCTCGTCTAGTGGTTCGATAAAGAGCAGATCCTTGCGCTCAGCGATCTGTCTGAGAATCCCGATCGACTTCTTCAGTTCCTCGTCTCCCGTCGCCATTATTGTGATAACCGCTGACGATGGACCGTCGATGGCAGGCATTGACAAACTGAGGTCTTGAACTTCTGCAAAACCAGTACCATCAATCTCATCGATCGTTTCCCTTAAATTGGTGTGAATTATGTGGCCAATGAGCAAAATATGCGTCCTAGCCCGAAGCCGCATTTTGCCAATCCGAACGATCGCAACGCCATTCTTTTCAAGCCCTTCCTGAAGTTCTTCAAGCGTTTGCTCTTCAATATCAAAAATTACAGAAACAGGAACGGTATTGCGAAACGTTTTTTTGTCGTGATGGTGAACGATGCTCGCTATGTTCCCGCCTAGGTCAGAAATAGGAGTTAACACGTGCTTGAGCTGGCCTGGCCTGTCTTGTAGCTCCAAATCCATCGAAATTCTCATGCTCTGACTCCAAACTTGGTTATATTAATATGCATTGATCTAATAACCCTTTTGCATGGTCGCCCCCGACTATGACATTATAATGGGCGTCATGCAAAGACGGCGCTCTGTGAGACGGTATGGACGAGAGACTATCAGCGATGCGCTGTTGGACAAACTTCTCAGGGCAGCCGAGCTCGCGCCTTCTGCAGGCAACTTACAAGCACGGGACTTCATCCTTGTCCGTGATCCTAACACGAAACACGAACTCGCTGAGGCGGCATACGGCCAGTTTTTTATCGCCATGGCCCCGGTCGTGCTCGTTGGCTGCGCGAATATTGCGCGCTCGCGCATAGCGTATGGACAACGTGCTGAGCTTTATGCAGTCCAAGACGCCACCATTGCCGCCTGCTACGTACAGCTTGCGGCTGAAGCTTTGAGCATTGCGACGTGCTGGATCGGTGCGTTCGATGAAAAACGTGTTTCCCTGGCGTTGAAAATACCGCTCGACATTCGTCCCGTGCTGATGCTGCCGGTCGGATACCCCGACGAGTCGCCTGAGCCTACGGTGCGAATGGAGCCGAGTCGTTTCACGCACCACGAGCTCTGGAGCTCGCTCGACGTGTAAATCCCTCTGACTTTTTTTTGCAACGGCGCTTCAGCTAAAAGCAGCGGACACCGAGAGTTTTATTAACCGGCCGCATTACCTGTCAGTGGTTGTCTATGGTGCAGCAACTTACTGACGCCTGTGCGGAGATCATTGACGGCATTCTGACTGGCGAGGTCACGCGCGCGAATTTGCAGGCAGCAAAAATAGCGGTAGCAAGACGCTATCATCTTTCCTCGTTGCTGACTAACGCGCAAATCTACCAAACGGCACAGGCCCCAATTCAGCGCGAAGTGGTCGACGTGCTGCAGCGGAAGCCCATGAGAACGGCCTCCGGTGTTGCTGTTATTGCCGTGATGACATCCCCTTATCCGTGTCCGCACGGCAAATGCGTGCCATGTCCAGGTGGGCCTGAATTCAGCGTGCCTCAAAGCTACACCGGTTTTGAGCCCGCTGCAATGCGTGCTATCCAACACGGATTCGATCCCTACAGGCAAGTCAAAGCCCGTCTCAATCAGTTGCGTCAGACTGGACATCCGACTGACAAGGCAGAACTGATCGTTATGGGGGGCACCTTTACCGCGCGTCCCCGCGATTATCAAGAGTGGTTTGTGCGACGCTGCATACAAGCGATGAACGATTTTCCTCACGCGCTCGGCGAGTCTCACGAACTAGACCTGGTGTTCGCGGCAAATGCGCGCGCATCGACGAGAAACGTTGGTGTCACGTTTGAAACCCGACCAGATTTTGCACAGCAGCATCACGTCGACAGAATGTTGTCCCTTGGAGCCACCAAAGTCGAACTTGGCCTCCAGAATACTTCCGATCGAATTCTCGCCACTATGGATCGAGGACATAGCGTTTCCGACGCTGTTGAAGCAAATAGGGCGTGCCGCGATAGCGGATTGAAGGTCGGGTTCCACGTCATGCCTGGACTTCCGGGCTCAGATTTTGATTCTGATCGTAAGATGTTTAGAGACTTGTTCACCGACGAACGATTCTGCCCAGACTATCTCAAGATATACCCCACGCTTGTGACGGAGGGTACCCCCTTACACGATTTGTGGGAAAGGGGTGATTACGATGCGCTGGATCTGCACGATGCCGTTGAACTGATTGCGCAAGTCAAGGCGGAGCTCCCCAAGTGGGTGAGACTCCAGAGAGTGCAGAGAGATATCCCGGCTCACCGAATCGTTGCCGGCGTCAAGAAGGGCAATTTGCGACAATTAGCCAAACAGCGTTTGCGCGAACTAGGGCGCGAATGTAACTGCATTCGATGTCGGGAGGTGGGACTCCTCAGCATTACCAACGTTGAAGACGTCGAACGACGGGTTGAAAAGTACAGGGCCTGTAAGGGCGTTGAGTACTTTATCTCAAGCGTGGGCTTGCGTGGCGATTTGGAGTTCCTTGTCGGCTTCGCACGGCTACGCATTCCGCATACCTTTGACAGGCCCGAGCTTACAAATGAAACGGCGCTGATCAGAGAGCTGCGCGTATACGGGAACGCGGCTACGATTGGAGAGCGGCACGAAAAAAAGTGGCAACACCGTGGATTTGGGGCAGAATTGCTTCGAACTGCTGAAAGCCTCGCAGGCAATTCCGGGATGCGTAAGATCGCGGCAAACAGCGCGATCGGAGTACGCGAATACTATCGCACCAAAGGCTACGCCCGGGAAGGTCCGTATATGACCAAAGCACTCTTATAGCGCGGGACTACTCACGGGGATCTATTGCTTTCAAACTACAGAGACGAGGGCGCGACTGATTACATTTCTAAGCGCCTTTAAAAAGATTAAGCTGCGGCCTCCGAATGGTTTTCTGCGTATACTTCCCCTTGATGTTTTCGCTAAAGTATTTCAGATCAATTTTTTCGAGGTTGGACCCGAGCGAATCGATAAGATCGTTATGCTTTTTTTGAGACAGGAACACACCTGGTCGTGAAGCTTGCAACATGACCCTTCTAGCACCAAAGTCTGCCCTGGCAGACAACTTATTTATATGCTAGCTGGGAATCAATAGTTGTCGTTACAAGCAGGAGGATCCAGAATTCGCATCTCACGCGTTCTAGTGTTGTCTTTCGTAATCGTCATAGCGGCTTCATCCATGGCGCTTTGTTTGCACGCACAACAGGCTGCTGGAGCAACGGCGACGGCTCGAGTGGTGACGCCGACGCCTACGCCGGTGGTGAGTGTGACGCCGACGCCTACGCCGGTGGTGAGTGTGACGCCGACGCCGACGCCGGTGGTGAGTGTGACGCCGACGCCGAAGCCGACGCCTACGCCGGTGGTGAGTGTGACGCCGACGCCGGTGGTGAGTGTGACGCCGACGGCCAATCAAACGGGAGGCGGCGGCGATCCCACACTCGTTGGTGCAGCGATAATCGGCATTATTGCGGTTGGGCTTATGGTTGGCTTCTATTACACGACAAGGAGAATGTGACCACGCAGCGCGGACAAAACAAATACGTCGAAGTCAACAAAGGCGACGTCTACAACCGAATTCTTGAGTTAGATATTCGAAAAATGGAAAAACGCCACGAACGCCACATATGGCATGTAAAATCCATGTGGGGTGGGGTGGCAGGGATTCTTCTCGCTGTTTATGTCGTGCTCACGTCACAATACTTGTACGGCAACGCCGTTCTCGTGCGAGGCGACAACTATGTTCTAGCCGGCGGAACCATTCTTATTTCGATCGCCCTGTGCTACGGGCTCATGTGGATTGGTGTAATACGCGAATATAAGAAATTCGAAGCTGTGATCAACGAAAAAATAAGGTACTACGAAAGCTTAATAAATGCGCCGCTAAGCGCGCAGCTCTCTAGAGACTAGTACCGCTTTTTGTATTCCCGCGGATCTTGGTCTTCGAAGGTGAGATCTTTATAGTCTAGCTCATTACGATCTTTTCTTTGGTGGTCAGGGCTATATGCGATCAATGACGCCCCTCGGATCAAGACGATTCCAACGAGGATGAGCACGAGTGCAAACAGAACGATAGCGGGAAGGTTCAGGGTGGTAAGGAGAAGCCCAATGATCCCTAATTGTGACAAGAGAACGAACGCGCCGGCGATTATCAGCAGTGCTCCGAAGAGATACACCAAAAAAGCGCCTAGTCTCGTGAGACGTCCTCCTCCTGTGTTCCAGCCGCGACTTTCCCCATCAATTCGACAACTTCTTTGAAGCTTCTTACTTTTATTGGACCGTAGACCTTGTCCAACACTAGGGAGTGGGCGTTTCTCCCAACGGCAACGGCGGGCTTACCCCGGTTGCGTAGTTCAATCGTGAGTCCCTCGTCATCGAGGGCGCGGGCGGCAACCCCGAACGTCTTCAGCGCGGAAAGTGCATTGCCAATCATTTTATCGCTCACATCGGCGTGCTTACGACATCAGATCCCGAAACTGTTGGACCAGCTGGCCAAGCCTTTCGGGTTCAACTATATCGACGGAAACAGTGGTTCCTTCGTCTTCAACTTTGATCTCAATAGCAGGATCGTTGTGCACCTTCAGCAAAAGTTTCGTGTCGTTCTGATAAATAATTTGAAGGTAGTCTTTGCTTGATCGCACAATCTCGCGTATTCGCTCCGAGTCCATAAGTCCATTTGGCATATAATGTCACCATTTTTATATCAATTCAAGTAGATATAAGCTATACCCGTGCGTTAAAAAGCTTGCGTGCCTATTTCCCACAGAAACGACACGATGTCTGCGAGTCTATTTCAATTCTACCGGACGTTCGTCCCGACGCTGCGCGGGCTGAATGACCCCGTTGTGTTATCCTTCGATAACACGACCTTTGCCAAGGCGTACGCGACAGATCCCGCGATCATCCCACACCATTTCATTCACAGCGGCAACTTTTTCTCGCCCCCATATTCGAAAAAGCCCGAACTGCGAACGAAAGAAAGGATTCTGTCACTGCAGGAAAAGTTGGTGAACCACAGGACCGACGGTTTGATGACACTCAACGTTCCGGTCAACGGTGATTTTAAGACGCCCTACTGGAAGCACGTCAAAGCAGATCGTTTGAAGGCGCTCGAAACGAGCCTAAAAGCCGCTTTGTGGGCCAATGAGAACGCTGAACGACCTGATTTGTTGTACGCTGGCTTTGAGGTAGGGACGTTCCGCGATGCTCGGTACATATTCGAGAGAGCGTTAAATGCCGGTTTGACGAAGCTCTCCGCGGGATTTGGCCTGTTTTCCCGCCTCGCGAAATTCCGCTCCGAAGATCGCGTGAAGCAGTTTGAGGTGCTCGCCGCATACAATCAGCTCTTAGGCGAGTTTGGAGACGCGCTGTTTCACGCCTCGGGAGGCAGCTCATTGAACGCCCTCGAGCTTCTCGCATACGCTAACGTTACGTCAGCAGACGGCTCGAGTGCCGTTATCGCAGGACTCGCGTATGGCTCTGTCTTAACAGCTTCGGGCAGGCTTGTGCGGGCAGACAAACTCGGCGAATGGACATGCAACTGCGAATTTTGCTCCGACAAGAGTCCTCTTGACGCGCTCAACGAGCTCAAGCGCTCTCCTGAGGCGCGCGTAAGACACAACGTTCACATAATGCGCCTTTCAGAAGCGCGTATAAACGACGCCCTTGAGAACAATACGATTGCAGAGCTCACCGAACAGCGGCTTGTTGAGTATGACAAGCAAGAACTTTGGAGATGCTATGCCATCGTGAGCGAAAAACTGCCGCGGGAGTAGGGACGTGCTTAAAGCAGTGATGTTCGACTGGGATGGGACACTCTACAATTCGGTCATTCCCACCTACAAGAGCTATCTAGTCGTCATGGACGCCTTCGGCCTGCCTCAGGTAAGCCTCGAAGAGTTCCGCCAAGACAGTCGTCCCAACTATCACGATTACTACTTGTACTTAGGGATACGCGAAGACGACTGGGCAACCGCAGATGCAGCGTGGATGGACTGCTACGCGCGACATAACAAAGAGTGCGCACTGTTCGACGGCACTGCCGAGGCGCTACTTGAACTGAAGAAGATGCATTTGAAGCTGGGCCTCGTATCTGGCGGGTCTCGAGAGCGCGTGACGAGCGAGGTCAGTGAACAAGGAATCGAGGCGTACTTCGATACCATGTTGTTTGGCGACGATGTCGGATTTGAGCACGGGAAGCCAGCGCCGGAAACCTTGCTTATGGCAATAGAACAAGCGCGTGTCGTCGCCTCGGAGGTACTCTACGTGGGCGACATGGTCGAAGATATCCTTATGGGAAAAAAAGCGGGGACAAAAACGGCCGCAGTGCTCTGCGGCTTTGCCACGCGTCAGTTGCTGATCCGCGCCCAGCCCGATTTCGTGCTGCGCGACGTAAGCACCTTGCCCGATGCCATTAAAAAGGAAGTTTGAAGAGGGGGAACCCCCTTCATTCGACGCTAATGTGCGACTTCTCTTCTTCAGGTTGGACGCGTTTCAGCCTCACCTCAAGAACGCCATTTCGGTAGGTTGCCTTCGCGCTGTGTGGGTCAACCTTGACAGGCAGTTCAACGCTTTCAGAGTATTTTTTAAACTCGTTTTGGGCTTTGATATCGAGTCTGCTCTCTGTGGTGTCGAGCTGCACATCCGTTCGATCCACGCCGGGCATCTCGGCAATAACGTGAACTTCGTCCGTCGTCTCCATGACGTCAATCAGGGGCTTTCGCTCGTCCTCCATCTTGACGCTCCTGCCTAAGGGCTGGACATTCCCGAATTCTCGCACTTCTGGCGCTTCGCCCGGGTGCTGCGTCATTGAGAACCCGTAAATGAAGGGTTTCGGTTGCCCCCCTTCCTGCAGGTCTCGCAACATCTGATCCATCAGCTCATCGAATCCTTCACCGAAAAAGTCATCGAAAAAACTCCCTCGTTTTTTCGCCATTTTTACGCCTCCTTCTCTTTCTTCACGCCGTTAATTCTATGTCTAGCATCTCACGCATAACCTGCAAATTCAGGCTTTGCGGCCTGCTCCTTCGGCTCTTCTTCGGTAACAGAGAACTTTGCAAACTCCGTTGCGATCCTCTCGTACTGGTGAAGCATGTCGCGAGACGCCGTTGGCTTGACCCGATTGATAGCAGCGTACAGATGCGCTTTCGAAATCCGTATCGTCGCCGCCCCTTCTTTAACCTGCTCGGACGTCATGTCGTCTCGGATGAAGCCTCGAAGAGCGAGCATCGCGCCTTCTCTGCAAATTGCTTCGATATCGGCCCCGACGTATCCATCGGTCTCTTTGGCGAGCTGCTCGATGTCGACGTCGTCTGCCAGCGGCTTTCCGCGCAGGTGGATTGCAAATATCTGCGCGCGACTCGACACGTTTGGTGGCGGTATGTACACGAGCCTGTCAAGTCGTCCGGGCCGTAGGAGCGCCATATCAACCATATCGGGCCGATTCGTTGCGCCGATCACCACCACGTCCTTTAGCTCCTCTAAGCCATCGAGCTCGGTCAGCAGTTGGCTCACTACGCGTTCCGTCACGTGCGAGTCTGAACTCGCCCCTCGGGTCGGTGCTACCGCGTCAAGCTCATCGAACAGGATGATGGTCGGTGAGACTTGCTTGGCGCGTCGAAACGTCTCGCGCACGCCTTTTTCCGACTCGCCCACCCACTTGCTCAACAGTTCGGGCCCTTTTATGCTAATAAAGTTGGCTTCGCTTTCCGTCGCGACCGCCTTGGCTAGGAGCGTCTTTCCCGTCCCCGGTGGGCCGAAGAGCAAGACGCCTTTTGGCGGCTTCGTGTTGATCGTGCTAAACGCGTCAGCGAATTTTATTGGCCACTCCACGGCCTCTATCAGCTCTTGTTTGGGCGCTTCAAGCCCCCCGACGTCTTGCCATTTCACGTTCGGCGCCTCAACAAACACCTCGCGCATCGCTGATGGCTCGATGTTCTTCTGGACGTTCGTGAAGTCTTCCGCGGTGACCTGGAGCTTATCGAGCACATCTTGTGAGATCTCTTGTTCAAGGTCAATCTCGGGAAGGATCTTTCGAAGTGCGTGCATCGCCGCTTCTTTTGATAGGGCGGCGAGGTCAGCACCGACGAAGCCGTGCGTCGTACGGGCAAGGTCCTCCAGGCGCACGTCGCCGGCGATGGGCATGCCCCTGGTGTGCACCTGTAATATTTGAAGACGACCAGCCGCATCGGGCACTCCAATTTCGATCTCTCTGTCAAATCGACCGGGCCTCCGCAGCGCGGGATCGATTCCTTCAGGACGATTGGTAGCGGCGATCACCACGACCTCTCCGCGCGCCTCGAGGCCGTCCATTAGCGCGAGCAGCTGGGCGACGACGCGCCGCTCCACCTCCCCCGTGACTTCGCTCCGCTTGGGCGCGATCGCGTCGATCTCGTCTATAAAAATGATCGCGGGAGTATTGTCTGACGCTTCCTTAAACAGCTCCCGGAGGTGTTGTTCGCTCTCACCGTAAAACTTGCTCATTATCTCCGGGCCGCTGATGTTGATGAAGTATGCGTCCGTCTCATTCGCGACGGCTTTCGCGATGAGTGTCTTTCCCGTGCCCGGTGGGCCATAGAGCAAGACGCCTTTTGGCGGGTCGATGCCGAGCTTTTGGAATAGCTCGGGGTGCCGCAGCGGCAACTCAATCATTTCTCGAACCAAGGCGAGCTCTCGTTGGAGGCCGCCGATATCCTCGTAGGTGACGTGAGAAATCGAACGTTCCGCTGCCACCGTCGGCTTTTCTTTAAGCGTTATTTGCGTGCTCTTCCCAGCGATAACGATGCCTGCTGGCTGGGTGGCGGTGATCACAAAAGTTATCGGATTGCCCAGCATTTCGACCCGGAGCGTCTCGCCCTTCTGCACTGGACGCCCCTCGAGGAATCGCATGAGATAGTCTTCCCCACCGACGATACGCACCGGCTGGGTGGGGGCCAGCGTGATCTTGACGGCCGGATTCGATTTTGCCTTGCTAATGACGACCTTGTCGTCGATGCCCACGTGTGCGTTACCGCGAATGTTACCATCGATTCTGATTATGCCGAGGCCGCGGTCTTCTGGGTATGCCGGCCACACCACTGCGGCCGCTCTGTTGCGGCCCATTATCTCGATGATGTCGCCACTTACGAGCCCGAGTTGTCGCATGGTATCCATGTCGATTCGGGCGATACCTCTTCCCGCGTCGCGATGATACGCCTCGACGACTTTAAGCGTTACTTCTTCTACCATTTTTCAATGTCTCCTATTTCGTGTGTGTGATGCGTTGATGAGCTTATCTCCCTACCTTGCTAGCCAGTACGTCTTTGCATCGATTCTTCTGATTTTCTCTCGTTTTTCGAGGTCGCGAAGGCGCTCTGACAATATCTGGGCGGGTATCGCGAGCCCTGCTGATAGCTGCTGGGCGGTCTTTGGCCCGGTAAGCAGCAGCGAAAGGATGTCATATTCAATGAAGTCGTGCGATATTCCGTCGATTTTCCGCGCGCCACGTTCCATCACTTCATTCATCAACTCTTGTACCCTTTGCTGGGCCCCCATCAGTTCGCGGTTTGCCCTTCTAAGGCTATCGAGTGTCTCAGCTACGTCGCCTAGACTGCGCGTCTTAAGTTGTATCTCGCCTATCGGAGTTGAGACCTCAATAACGCTTTGTTCCCTCTGTCCAGGGTTCGCAGTCTCAACGCCATAGCTGAACGGAGAGATTTGAATCTCAAGCAGCACGTTATCGGCGATGTGGAAGTACTTCCGCCTTCGCTCGTCGACAATGAACGCGATGATGCCCGCCTGCTCGAGCATGCTCAGGTGGCTGATCACGGCCTTGGGCGCCACGTGAAGTCTTTCCGAGATCTCGGTCACGTAAAAAGGCCGCAGCGAAAGGAGTTTCAAAATATTGCGGCGATTTTCATTGCCGAGAATGTCAAGGAGGGCTGCTTCGTCCATTGCTCTTTCTTAGCGTGTCACGGTCGCAATGGATCGTAACACTAACTTATAGTTAGTTTCAATTCTATATAAAAGTTAGTCAATCAGGCACTGGTGAAACAACGGTGAAATATGTTAGAAAACTGTTGAAAACACGGTTGTTGAACCAGAGAAGAAAAGTCCGAAGTCTGTAGAAAAAGTCGAGCATGTTGAGGACTCATTCTATAAAGTCTCCAATCAATAGAAGCTCCTGAACATGAGCAGCCGCCATCTTTCTCGTAACACTTTCCCCAAACATGCTCTTTGCGCACAGGACGTCGGAGCCAAGCTTCGGAAACAAAGGGGAGCTTCCGTTGTAGCTTTTGCTCCACGCCTAAATCTTCGTGCGCCTCCTCGTCAATGAATGCCGTACCTCAAGCTTGACTTTTCAAACAGGTGACAAAACTCGAGCGTCAACGTGTTGACAACTGGTGCGGCCCGCGACTTCAGATCACGGAACAGCGCCTCGTGGAAGATCACAACGCATTTATATGCAAATTGACGTTCATTATTGGGTGCACTATCTAGATTCAGAACCTCGAAGCCGGGCATGTCCAAGCAAAATGACGAACTGAAGCGCCGTGTTCATGAGATCTTCCAGCCCACCCCTGTAGGCGAGGCCCGCATCGTTGCGGCGCGTCGTCGGGATGTTTCCACAGCTACGCGCGTACGCTTCTTCTTGATAGCGTTGATCTGGCTGCTCGTAGGTGTCGTCATACTCGCCAGCTATAGCGACGTATACCAACGATACCACTACCTCTTTAACGCAGTCTTTGCCTTTGCAATCGTGGTTTTTACCATCGAACTCCTGCTCCGTGTGTGGTCATGCACGGTGGACCCGCGGTTCAGGGGTCCGATCAAAGGCAGACTAAAATGCCTTTTTACAACATCCCTGCTCATAAATCTGCTTGTCATTGTGCCTTTTTATGCCAAGCCGTTCTTTCCAGGAGCGGACGTACTGGTAAACGCGGCGATAATTCTTATCATCCTCAAGCTGCTAACGTACTCTAGTGTATTCAAGTTCGTCACCGATATTCTGAAAGCGAAAAAAAACGAGCTCGTTACTGCGCTGGCAATCGACCTGATCTTGCTGATAACGTTCTCTAGTTTGATGTTCATTATTGAGCATGGCTCAGACCCGCGCGATTTTTCAAGCATTCCTGCTGCCGGGTGGTGGGCGGCACAGACTCTGACTACCGTTGGTTACGGCGATCTCGTCCCTACGACACCGCTCGGACAATTCTTGGCAGTTATTGCAATGTTCTTAGGCATAGCCACTTTTGCCATTCCAATTGCCATTATCGGCGCCGGATTCACCGAGGCATTCGAAGCACGACGGAGCGGACAAGGGCAGGCGCAGGCCGCCGACCCGTGTAAATTGCTGGGTAATTTGGCCGATCTCAAAGAGCAAGGAGTCATCACCGAGGAGGAGTTCGCGGCCAAGAAACAGGAGCTTCTGACCAGACTCTGACGCCATTTGTTCGGACAAGCGAAGCTTAGGGCGACACGCAGACGTTTTGATGTGTACGGCCCCCCGCAGTCCGTTCACCATAGCGAAATCAGGCGAGACCAATACGCTTTTCCCGTGCGGGCCGTATGCTTAGTGAGGAGTGAACCAATGGATATTATCTTTGCAATGGACATTCGAGGCGGAGTCGTCGTTAGAGGCTACAGAGGCGATCGAGAACGATATGAGCCCATTGAACGCCATAGTAAGATCTGCACGACATCAGATCCGCTAAATGTCGTTGACGCCATTAAGCCGAGGAGGACGTACATCGCGGATCTCGATCGGATCCTCGGTTCGGGCAGCAACTCACTCATTATCCAACGCATAGGCACACGCACAAAAACCCTCATCGACATAGGTATCCGGCGGCTCGATGACGTCCGGGAAGCCGAGCGAATCGGTGATACAGCGATAATTGGCACCGAAACGGGACGCCTCGACGTGATTCGAGCAGCTCAATCGATGCGGATCGCCGTTAGCATTGATTTGAAGGAGGGGAGTGCAGTGTCGCCCGATCCAGCACTTTCCGGAGATCCTCTCGGGGTTATCGAGAAGATGAACCTCTACAAGATGAGCGAACTAATCGTGCTGAACATCAATCTCGTGGGAACGAAGCACGGGGTCGACTTTGATTTTATAGAGAGGGTGATCGACGTTTCGGGACATCCAATTGTCGTCGCTGGCGGAATAAAGAACAGTGAAGACTTGGATACGCTCGAAGATCTCGGGGCTGCAGGCGTGATTCTCTCGACGGCGATTCACGAAGAGATAATCCCGGTCGATCTCGTCCGATAGAGAACAAAAAACAAAAAAAGACGATCAGAGCGGAAAAGCCCGCCAGTTCTCCGCCCCAAAACGCTCTTTACAAGACTGGCAGGTACCGTCCGATCTCGTACTCCGACACCTGGATGCGATACTCATCCCACTCTTTCTTTTTGAGTTGGATGAAGCGGTCAAAGACGTGATTGCCAAGTGCGCGTCGCACGAGTTCAGAGTTCTCGGTCTCTTTTATGGCGAGTCCCAAATTCTCGGGGAGTGAGCCAATGCCATGCGCATCGAGCTGTTGCGGCGTCATTTTGAAGATGTCCTTCTCGACGGGGTCAGGGAGGTCGTAGCCCTTTTCCATTCCGTCGAGCCCGCTTGCGAGCATTACCGCAAAGGCAAGGTAGGGATTACAGGCCGGATCGGGGCAACGCAGTTCTACCCTCGTCGCGAGCTCATTTCCGGGCTTATACATTGGCACTCTTATCAGTGCGGATCTATTTCGCCGCGCCCACGAGATGTAAACAGGCGCTTCATAGCCGGGGACGAGTCGCTTGTACGAGTTGACCCATTGGCTCATGACGAGACAGAATTCGTTCACGTGCTTCAACTGGCCGGCAATAAAGCCTTTACCCTGCTCTGACAGGTGGTACATGTCATTGGGGTCGAAAAATGCATTCTTCTTTCCCCTAAACAGTGATTGATGCGTATGCATGCCGCTTCCGTTCTCACCGAGTATGGGCTTCGGCATGAACGTGGCATAGTAGCCTGCCCGGAGCGCGATCTCCTTAACAACGAGGCGGTACGTCATGACGCTGTCGGACATGGTCAAAGCGTCCGTGTAACGGAGATCAATCTCGTGTTGGCTAGGGCCAACCTCGTGGTGACTATACTCGACGTGAATGCCCATGTCTTGCAGCGCAAATATCGTGTCTCTCCGAAGATCAGTCGCCTGATCCAAAGGGGTAAGATCGAAGTACCCGCCGGTATCAATGATATCGGCGCATTGATTGTTTGCAAAATAGAAATACTCAAGTTCCGGCCCAATGTTGAATGTCAGGCCTTTCTTCTCTGCTCGCTGGAGATTTCTTTTGAGGACGTACCTAGGGTCTCCCTCATAAGGCTTCCCCGACGGTTCAAGAACGTCACAGATGATTCGCGCGACGCCCTTTTCTTTTGGCCGCCAGGGCAATATCGCAAAGGTGCTGGGATCCGGCTTCGCAATCATATCTGACTCCTCAATCGTTTGATAGCCAATGATTGAGGAGCCATCGAAGCCCATTCCTTCATCGAGAGCCCCTTCAAGCTCGTCGCTTGTTATTGCAAAGCTTTTCAGAGCGCCGAGGATGTCCGTAAACCAGAGTCGAATGAACTTTATGCCATGTTCTTCGACTTGGGCTACAACATAGTCTTTGTCCTTCGTTTCTGCCATGGAAAAACTCCTGTTCGTAATTCTCGGTAGGAAATTACGTTCCGCTTTAGGCCGTAATGAAATATAAACATTTCCAGCACGCCAAGATTTGCGGGGAAAGGAGGATCGCAGCGCTACGCGGCATGGTCGACTGAGCGGTGTTTACAATCGTTGATTAAGGAGCTTCACATCCATGAGAGCTGAGATCGAATGTACTTTCACGGCTATTTCCAGCTCATAAAGTGCCGCCATTGGATTTGCTCCGGCGTAATTGTTGATCTCGACAACGTCATTTTCAGCGCAGATTCCAAGCGAACCTTCTTGAATCGGGCTCTCGATCCAGCCGACGATGCCAGCTTTTTTAGCGTCCTGGAGCAGCTCGATGGATTTTTCAGATGCGATAGCTGGCACGGTTCTAACGTTCGCGAGCACTGTGCCCTTTCCGCTCCGAGCTGCAGCCAAAATAGAGGTCATTCGTCGTGCGGTGAATATTTGAATCGGGTCGAGCGACGTCCCGCCATATGAGATGAGATCCGTATAGGCGATCGGCTGGCTGTTGTTGATTGCGAGAAGCCCCCCGTATCTGATGCTAGACGGAATCCCGTGTTTGATCAATATGCCGTCGACGGTCATGCTACACATAGTCACGAGCCCCACCGCCCCATACGGGATGAAGACGGCACCAACCTTATCCCCCTCCTCTAAAACACGCACGTAGGGGCTAACAGTGTATCCGCTATCTATTGTCTCAGCTGCCGCTTCTATTGCGACATCGAAGTCATTCTTGTCGATAGTCGCGACATTGACTATGATGTCGCCATTTCTAAGCTTTAAGTCGAAACTCGTCCGGTAAACCAGCTCGTCGATCCTGGTTATGACAAATCCGACACGATCTCCGACGATCGCTTCATTCAACTCTTTCAGGCCTTTTTCGGTGATGACTCTGCCAGCGTTACCGATTTTAGTCGTAAAGCCTTTGTAATCAAGCAGCACCAAATAGTGGCGCACGGCGCGTTCTCCTATCGGGTATCCTCGTTGACTTAAGCTTGCGGAGATCATCCGCGCTCCGATAGCCTCGTCACTTTCGTCGAGAATTCGTAGGATTTCGATTAGCTTTCTCTCTGTCTCGATGTTCGTCATGAAAAGTCGCAGAACACTTAAGCGCTTATTTGAGCCAGCAGGCCCCCCAGATGCGCTAAAGTATTAAGGGGGCACCTTATTTGTAGTTTTCCGAGTTAATTTCAATACCGATAAGCCCCTTCGGATAACTATGGGCTCGTAGGGTAGTGGACTATCCTCTTGGACTTCGGAGCCTTTGTGGAGACATCCAAGAACCTGGGTTCAAATCCCAGCGGGCCCGTCAATCTGCTCTACAAAGAGCAAGCGCCAGCCACAGCGTTTTTGTTAATTTCCGAGGCTCATAAGCGGCGCCGGAATCGAACCGCCTCTTTTGATGAACTTTTTGGAGCTAAATGCGTTGATTGGCACCACAGGCGCAGCCCCGAGCAACCCACCGAACTCAATCAAGTCTCCTTCCTTTCCTACGGGAATAAGCCGCACACCCGTCGTTTTGTCGTTGATGACCCCGATCGCGCACTCGTCAGCAATTATTCCCGCGATTGTCTCGGCGGGTGTCGCAGAAGGAATGCACACCATGTCAAGCCCAACCGAACATACGGACGTCAGTGCCTCAAGTTTCTCAAGCCCGATGGCGCCGACGCGGATTGCTTCAGCCATGCCAGCATCTTCGCTAACCGGTATGAACGCGCCACTGAGGCCCCCTACGCGTGAAGACGCCATCGCGCCCCCTTTCTTGACCGCATCAGTAAGCATAGCGAGTGCAGCAGTCGTTCCAGGCGCTCCGCACCGCTCAATCCCCATTGCTTCGATGATCTGTGCGACAGAGTCCCCCTTCTGGGGGGTAGGCGCTAACGAGAGGTCGACAATTCCGAAATCAACATTCATTCGTGCTGCTATCTCTTTACCTACCAACTCCCCCACGCGAGTTATCTTGAATGCGGCACGTTTGACAACCTCGGCGAGCTCACCGAGATCGCAATCTCCCATTCGCTCCACCAAAGCCCTAATGACGCCGGGACCTGATATACCCACGTTCACGACCGATTCGGGTTCGCCTGGACCGTGAAAGGCGCCGGCCATGAACGGATTATCAGGTGGCGCGTTTGCAAAGGTAACCAAACGGGTGCAAAGCTGCGGATCGATGCGAGCAAGCTCCTTGATGACTCTACCCATTCGGAGCGCGGCCTCGATGTTGATGCCCGCTTTGGTCGTAGCGATGTTCACGGAGGCACACACTTTTTCTGTCGTGCTCAATGCCTCCGGAATCGAGCTCACAAGTGCCTCAGTCCCGATTGTAAAGCCTTTCTGGACGAGGGCCGAGTAGCCACCGATAAAGTCGACGTTCAACTCAGATGCAGCTTCATCCATCGCGCTTGCAATCAATGGACCAGATTGTGGATGGACGTCGATCAAGGAGCCAATAGGAGTTACCGAGATGCGCTTGTTTACTATCGGCAGCGAATACCGCGCCACCGCTCGATCGGCTTCTGAGCGCAGCTTAGATGCGACAGACACGATCCGATCATGCACAGCTTGGGCCATCTGTTCAGGGTCGTCTCGCACGCAGCCCATCAAGTTGATGCCTACAGTGACTGTCCGTATGTCGAGATGCTCGTAGAGAATCATGTCGAGCGTTTCGAGTATTTCATCAGCGCTGAAGATCATAACTTCCCCTTTTCGCGTAGCGACTATGCGAGCATAGCTACAGCGGGCATTCGCCGAAGATCAACTTAGTCTTTGTGGTGTTTCACGGCGTGCACCGAGATCACCTTTCAAGTTACACTCGAGCCACCAAAGCCCAGTCGCGAGAAGAGAGACGAACGCTGACTGACGGCGTCCGATTTCGGTTCGGCTAGCGAAAATTCGCCTTGCCATGTAAGCGACCAATAACTTCGGAAGCGCTTTTTAAGGCCGCGTGAGATGCAAAGAAAACGGACCCGGAGGGATTTGAACCCTCGACCACCGGCTTAGAAGGCCGGTGCTATATCCTGACTAAGCCACGGGCCCCTTTTATTCCATGCTAGCAACTCATACTTATAAATGTGTTAAATAGGGCAACTGCGCGACGGGTTGCTTTCAGTAGCAAGGCTCAGGCCTCTGACGCATCGGTCCTGGCGCAACAGACAACAAAAAAGCACCGGCATGTGCACTCCACGCGAAGCCTTCGTCCTCCAAGGATCGGAAGGCGCTCTCACGTGAGTCGCAACGTGCACCGAGCCGGGACTAGTTTGAAGCTCAGATCAGTTCATCGACCTTCAAAGTGGCATTCTTCGGCGGTCTCGACTGCGATAATCTTGCCTGGACCTTCGTCCTCAATGCCGCGCAGCCGGCACGTGCGTTCGCGCAGCTCGAGCTGAATCCGGGCCGACATAACCTCACGTTCTTCATAGAAGTCACCCACCCGGTGTGAAACTTTTTGCATTGAAATGGTTTTGTTGCGAACGCGCGCTAAAACCCCGGTCGTACCGATCGCAAGGTCGTGACGACTCGCGTCCGTCACAAACACTTCCTCACTAACGTTAGCTTCGAAAACAATTGGGATGTTATGAGCACTGCGCAACTCAAAAGTTCTAACGCGCTTCGTGACGAGGTCGTCGATTGACTCTTTTGATATACCGGTCAAAGCTAGATGTCTCATGTGCTCACCCGTACATGACCTGCGTTGGTCCTTTCGTTTCGGCCTGTTCTGCCCCTTGAACCTGCTCGGCAAGCTTGTGCAGCTCTGTTTCGATCTGGTCCGCTTCCTCAACCAGCTTCTTCGTGCTAATGTTCAAGTTCAATACATTGCTTACCACGTCTATGACGCGAGCTGCTGCGCGTGGATCAGGAGTGGGGCCTTGGGTTTCTCCCAAGAGGCAAAGTGCCGGGAGCTTGTTAACATGACTCTCATTCATTATGCTTCCGGCGATACCCGAGATACTTCCGGTCACCAAGGTCTCGGTCTTGTCCTTCACGAGACTGAGTTGTTCGGCGCCAGTTGCGGCCGCATAAACGGTGCGTTCTTCGCGCATCGTGGCGATACCGGCGATCGGTATGTTGAGTTTCGCGTTCAGGCTCTGCGCCCAGCCAATAACTGCTTTTCCTATATCATATGCAATCATTGGGTGAATCAGGATATCCGACAGCACTACGATGAAGTTGTTTTGAGGATCTTCGTAGATTCTGACTGGGGCGTGCGTGAGTCCATCAAAGAGCACGGTAATGGGCGGGAATAGGCGAGATTCGATAGTTCCTATCTGCGTCATTTTGAGCTCGGCTGCTATTTGTGTGGCCACGATGTTGCCAACGAGGCCGATTCCGGGGAATCCCGCGAGGATTACGGGGCTCTTTGAGCTCACCTCTTGTTCGATAATCATGTCGACGTATTCGTTATCAGTTCCGGCTTTCATAATGTATCAGCGTCCACAATTGCTCACTTTTTAAACAATGACCCATTACTAAGTAAATACTTTATCTATCCATTCCACGACTCTTCTGGTGATCTCAGAACGGCACCTTGCATAATCGCGTCCTTTGCGGAGCGCATATAAACAATGTGCCGCAAAGAACGTATGGGCCTCACCGCCACAGGTCGTGACTACAATTCAAGAATATGCGTTCAAACGAGGATTCAAGAAGGATGCTAATCAGCGGGTTGTCGAAGCACTCAAAGCTTGCTTCGGCATCGATATTAACGTGCGCGACGAAGAATACCGCTTAAGCTACGGCGCACTCAAGACGATGACGATAAGTGTGGCTGAGACGTTACTCGTCGATACCGAACCCAGCACCGGCGTTCCAGAAGCGGTAATGATCGATACGAACGCGCGGTTCCGCTGTTTTCTGGAAAAAGCAACTGGATACACGGCAAAACAGCGTGCAAAAAAGGCTCAAGAAGCGGTAAAACGCGTTAAAGAGGACTGACCTACTCCTACTCTGCCCGCGCTATTCGGCGTAGATTGCCGGTTTCGTGGGAAGCGCTCGCCTCGCGCGATTCGCCGGATCGTACACGTTGTTGTTTTCTTCGCAGACATACACATGTTTCCCAAATTTTCGCGTCATGTAGTCCTTAGCGGCGAGAAGAGTCTCTGATTCGGCCTTGAAGTCCAGCGCGCCAGCAGATGGGGCTTCGTGAGCGAGCGACTTGACAAGATCAGGTGCGATATGAGCGATTTCTTTTACATACATACGAAGAAGGGGGTCATCTTTGGCTCGGGCTATGATGTTCCTGATCGAGAGATCGTCAAGCCCACGCGCCACGCCGTAGAGGGTGTATTTCCACTGAGCCGGAAGGTAGATAAAAACTGATTCGGTTTCCCGCTTTATTGCGGCTTGTATGTTTGAGATATCAGTGATCACCCCATCCAAGAAGCCCTTTTGCGGAAGTGTTTCGGCATAAAGATCGTCATACAGAGGGAATTCTGCGAGGGAGATATAACCAGACTTCAGCATTCGCTCCCACAGCTCCTCTGCGATGTGAGGCATAACAGGGGCCAGCACCCGGAGCCATATTTCGATGACGTCCCAGAGCGTGCGACGCCTCTCGTCACCGTCCAGAATCATCGATTTGTACTCTTCAACCCGGTTTAAGTGTTCAAAAAACGCTTCGGTGACGTACTTTCTGTACGAGAATTGATGGGCGGCTTCAGACGTTTTTGATACCATCGCCTTAGTCGCGGCCAGTATCCATCGACTCGCAAAAGAAAGCTGTCCATTGTACTCCGGCCTCCCCGCTTCGACATCACTCTTGGTTGCATGCCAAAACCGCAGAAGCCTCTTTTTGACCATCTCGACTTCTTTTTCCCGCCAGTCAATGGTTGAATTCAGGTCGGCAATGGACACCAGACAGAGCCGCACGAGGTCCGCGCTATAGACCTCCGGGACTGTCGCGATGGGAATTACGTTGCCCTTGCTTTTCGACATCTTCACCCCTTCGCGAACAAGAAGCTCGTTAAGGGTAACGAGCTTTGGCCAGCAAGTCTCCGGAAACAGTATTGCGTGATGGAACAAGAAGAAGCTCAAGTGATTGGAAATGTGGGCAATAGCAGTGTGCCGATGATCGTTCGGATACCAGTAGATGAAATCGTTTCTCGCAGCTCTAATCACCGTCTCAGGCAAACCTGTTTGCTGGCAGACGTCCGTTGCGTCGCCCTTGCCTAAGAAAATGTAGTCAAAGAAGGCGGGCGTTAGGCGCTTCGGGTCACACTCGCGAATGTGCTTGATGACCGTATAGAGCGCCATGTAGATAACGGAATCAGAAAGCGGCTCAATTATCCAGTGCTCGGTTGCGAATGGAAATTCCGTCCCAAGCCCTCTGCGGCGAACGCACGGTCGTTGATCGAGCCACTCAAACGTCTGGACGAACTGTGCTCTGTATATCTCTGGTATGATTTCAAGCTGGTCAAGTAACTCAAATGCCTTTTCCTTCCAGTGAGGGTCGCCATAGTTGAGGAAATACTGGCCGGGCTCTATGGCCACAACCACACGGCCGCCACATCGACAGAGTCCTTTTGTTGAGGTCTCATAAATGTTCGACGCGCCGTTTCGGCTATTCAGGAATTCTACGATATCCTGCTTGACGTCGCGCACTAGCCGGCCATCAAATTGCTCGGCAGTTTCCTTAAGAATGCCGGTATAGAATTCCTCCCGGTAAAGCATGTTGGTAATATGGCTCAGCGTCTTGTCGTCGCGTTGAGATCGAACACCATAGCGTTCGCATAGCTCTGATGCAGGAAAATCCCCGTACCCGTCGATTTTGACGAGAGATATTGGCCGTATAGCTTCAATATCGCTTCTTAACGAGGAGAGATCGACGTCTAAACCTATGCTCCCGTGCTGCTTTAGGTCGTTCAGCGCGGCCCAATCATAGGGGGCGTGAGCGGGGACACTCATGACGATTCCGGTACCGTGATCAGAATCGACGAAAGACGCCGGAAGAATGGGTATTTTCCGTCCCAGAGGGCTGACGCAATGCGCCCCTAGGAGTGACGTGCCCTGAAACTCCTCGATGATAGTGACCTCTCGCTGCTGATACCGCAACTTGGAGGCGCTTTGGTGGGACACGATCCACGTCTCACCATCGACGTAGGCTTTGACGTAGGTCGCGTCAGGCGCAACCCAAAGATTTGTTACCGCAAAAACTGTTTCAGGGCGCAGCGAGGCCGTGACGACATAAGCGTCGTCCAAAGAGAACTTGATCCCAACGTACTCGTCGATTGATATCTTCTCAACGTCGCCGCCGGCGATATCGTCTTCCCCGACGGCGTTTTGATCGATCGTGCAGAAGAGAACTGGATGTTGTCCGCGCACGATCAGCCCGAGCTCCATCAGCTTGCCGTACTGCCAGCGAATAAACTGGTTGTAAACGAGGTCGCCGGTGGTAAACTGTCGGGACCAGTCGATTGAGAAGCCCATCTTCTTGAAATCTGGCGCGATCTTCTCTGCAAAGTAGTTCGCGATATTCCAAGGATCCACAAACGAATTGACGATCTGCTCAACGCGCGACTCGTCATCCTCATAGAGGCGAACGTAGTTCGTATAAAGCGCTATCGTCGCGCTTTCGTGGCGCGCTATGCACGAGCTAATGGCGAGTATAGGTGTTCCCGTAATATGCCACGCCATCGGCCACAGCACGTTGTGGCCGTTCATTCGCATAAACCGAGCGTGGATATCAGCAACGTTATAGGTCCGCGTATGGCCTATGTGCTGGGGTCCGCTCGTATACGGATACGGCGTCGTTAAGAAGTATTTCTTCGGCCCTGCGTTTTTTGGCTCAAATATCTTGTCGCCAAACCAACGACCCTGCCATTTCCTCTCAATCGCTCGAATTTCATCAAGTTCAGAAGTTGCCACTTAGACTCCCGGCGGTGCGTCTCAACGATTAGAAAATGGCTATTTGGACAAGCGACCTGATGGGAACGCTCTGGACTTGATCAATCCCCTTCTTGTTGATAAGCACAGCTACCGATAGCGGCGTTGCTTGCATCTCTTTGATGCTTTCTATAAGTTCAATCGCCGTGCTTCCAGTGGTTATTACATCATCGACTATCGCGCAGCTTTTTCCCGCAATATCAGCGAAGTTTTGACTAAATGAGCCCTTAACGCCGCCATTTTCAGATCCCTTTTGTTTTTGCGGAACAAACACGGCGAGCTCTGCTCCGATTTCGTCGGCGACAAGCGTCGCAAGGGGTAATCCACTTAGCGCTACGCCGATTACTACGTCAGGATCACCTGTCTCCAAGATCATGTCGACCAACGCGAGCGAGACGAATCTAAGCCTCTCTGCGTTTTGCCCAATCTCGCTCCAGTTTACGTATATGTCCTTTGGCGCAGGCTCTTGTGAGCTCTTGGAGCGGGTGAGAAGCCACGTTGCAGTTTCTCGTGATATGTTTAGTTCATCCGCTATCTCCCCGGAACGCAACCCTTTCTCGCGTAGTTCCTGCGCTTTGCTTATGAGATCGTTCAAATCGTTCATGTTATGACTCCTCCCACCTGTCAAAGATTACCGCTTCACCGGCTTAACTCTCACCTCAGATCCACAGACAGGGCAGATCTTTTCCGTTTCATACACCCGACCACATCCGACACACCTGCATCTCCATTTCAGTACGCGTTTGATGCGTGCCTGCTGGATCGGCTGCGTCTCAATCCCGAGGCACGCCGCGACATTTTGAACGGCATAATCATCCGTAACCAGCGTACCGCTTACTTCAAGTGCCTTCGCCAGCACGTCAATATCTGCTTGAGACAGCTTAAGGTGGTCACCCGTCGACTTAGCCTTTTCCGTGACAACGTCTACCGCTTTTTTCAACGGCTCTTCGATTTTCAGTCCCTCTTTTAGAAACTCTTGCAGTACTACTGTCGCTTGAGAGCTCTTCAACTCGCGGGTTACCTCAGGCACTGTGTACATAATGCCAGAGACGTGAACGCCATAAATAAACACGGGAGCGTCAAGCACGTACGTTGTAGACATCAGCCGTGCATATGTAATTGATTCAATATGCATCTTTTTCTAGCAAATAGTCACCTACGGCGAGCTCCTCAGCTAGCACAGGCGGCTTTATTTGATTTCGCAGGCGCAAGCGGCATACCCGCATCTGCGCGCCGCGATCTCCGTGGCATCAGCCTTTCAGGGGCGCATCTAGCAACGCTGCGTCTGTTGCCGGTTAACGTTCACAAGGGCTGTTCAGTCCTCTCCGAGCCGGAGAAAGGTTTTTATTATCGCTGAGTGCTCTACCAATGAATACTAAATGGAGGTGCATTCAATGACGAACCTGCCAGAAAAGGTAGTCAACAACATTAACGCTGTGAAGACTGTAGTATTCGCAACGGTGAGCGACGCCGGTATACCAAACGTAGTACCCAATCAATTCTTCATCGTAAAAGACCCCGAAACAATTCTCGTCGGTGACAACTTTTGGCACAAAACTGCTGACAACCTGACGAGGCCAAATTGCAACGTTGCCCTTACGTCGTGGGAGGGCTATGAAGGCTATCAACTCAAGGGCATAGCAAACTATGTGACTGAAGGACCTGACTACGAGATGATGAAACAGAAGATCAAGAGCCGAAATGAAAAACTGCCTGCAAAGGGCTGTGCGATACTAAAGGTAACAGAGGTCTACGACCTCGCTCCAGGGCCAAACGCAGGAAAAAGAATCGCATAACCGGCCAACCCCAACTAGCCGCAGTTGTGGCAGTTTTCAAAGCTGTGCAACGATCGTCAGTTACGACCATTAATACTCGTCGCTCAGAGCGGAGCTGGAGATACTAGAGGTAAAGAATGCCAGAAGATATATTAACTCTTTTTTCACAATTTGGCCTCAAAAAAGAAGCTGGGGGGGTTTACCTTCATCTGCTACAGACCGGACGGCGAACGGCAGTTGAAGTAGCCGAATCGCTTCATCTCACTAGTCACGGTGCTAACAAGGTCCTGCTAGAGCTTTCGAAACAAGGACTCGCTAAGCGTATATCGACCAATCCGGAAACGTTCGTAGCTGCGTACCCGTCCTCCTTGCTAAATCCTGCCATTAGTAAAGAGGCCGCGAAGTTACAGAGCCTCAGCGAGGCGCGAGATACGCTGCTCGAGCTGTGGGACGTTGAGCGCACAAAAGCGCAAGGCCTGCCCGTCGAATGGTGTCCGATCGAAGAGGGCTTCATCGTTTTGTATGACAAAGACGATATTATCGACAGGCGTCTCGAGACCTTTCACGCGACAGAAAAAAGGCTCTGGATCATCTCTACCGAGTTTTGGCTCCTTCGATGGGACAAAGTGCTTCACGACTATTTTGTGGGTGATGAGGACAAATGCAGGATAGAAGATCTAAGGATCCTGCTTCCGATTACGCCAAACAATATCGATGCAGTAAAGCAGCTCTCTACGTGCTTTAAGATACGACACGCACCAATGATGAGCAGTTTCGCGGTCGTTATTTCAGACTGCAAAGAGGCGATGTATACGGGCGTAACAAAGGATCTCGACGAGTTAGAGCGAGTCGAACTCACCCCGTCGCTGTGGTCGAACAACAGCGGATTTATTGAAATCCAGAGTTCCCTGTTTCAATCCCTCTGGGATAAAGGGATAGACGCCCGTTTGAGGATACAAGAGATAGAGACGGGTAAGCCCATCGAGGTCACGCGCGTCATTACCGACTACCAGGAGATCGCGCAAGACTTCGAGTCGCTCATAAACACGGCCCAAAAAGAGATATTCTTGTGGAGCAGAAGCGAGGCTTTGCCGATTTTGGCACCACTCATTCCAAAGGATGCGCGACAACGAGGTATTGACGTGGTTGTAATGGCCGAGATTACTAAGGATAATCTGCAGGCAGCTCAAGAAATCGCGGAACGTGCGGATGTGCGCCATATCCCTCAGATTGTGCATAGCACGGGGGTAATCATCGATCAGCAGGCAATGCAAGTGTTGCTTTATTCATTTAGTGAAAAGGGCGCAGAGCTCTATAATTCAATTTATACGAATACACAGAGCTTCGTTGAAACGCAGCACTCGATGATGGAAGACATGTGGCACTCAGGAATCGAGCTGCGGTACAGAGAAGAAGAGCTGACGGCAGGACGAGTGGTGCAGACGATACAAGTCATAAAGAAGAGGGAGAACGTCTACAAGGCTTTCTATGAGATGCTCGACAGGTCGAAAAATGAATTCAACGTGATACAAACTCGTATGGGGGTAAAACGGCTCTATAATTTGATCAAGGATAGAGAGATGCCCAAGATAACGTATCGTTTGCTGGCACCTATTGAAAGCGTCAACATCGAAGAAGCACGTCTGCTTACGAAGTATTTTGAAATTCGTCATCTTGAATCGGAGACTGGGGCAGGAATTTTTATTTCCGATGACGACAAGCTGCTCGGAACGAGTTATGTTTACGACACCGGCGATACAGATAAAGTGATATACAAGTCAGCCTTCAGAACGGACATTTCTGAGTTCATTTTTATCGAAAAGGAGCTCTTTAACAGCTTCTGGTACAACGCGACGCCGCTAAGTATTAGAGAGCAGGAGCTCCCAATTAACGTGGCAAAAGGTGTGATCGACGCGGAGAAGCCTGAAAAGCGACCTACAAGACGCTAACTCTGACGACGGCCCGTACAGCGTATCTGCTTCTGAAAAGTTCGACTAACATCAGGTAGCGGCCCAACGCTCTGACGCCGAGCGCGTACCCGCGTCGTCTAAAAATACCCAAAAACTTTGGACACTTGGCTGGCTTTCTGCTGAACTGCTCTTTGCAAGTCTACCTTGTTGAGCACGTATTCTGATTTAAAGATGCTCAAAGCAACATTTTTTATACATAACACGACGTCAATATGTGGAGGGTGTCATCATGACGCGTGGAGTATTGCATAAAGACGTTTCGACGCTTAGCGGGGTCAACGTAGGAAAGGTAAGAGATGTTCTAATTAACTGGGATAACAAGGAAATTTCACTAGATGTCTCAAAAGGCTTGCTCAAAGGGGAAACAATTGTCCCTTGGTCGAAAATCATGAGCGTTGGCGATATCATTATAGTTTCTGATGATCTAGCCCCTGAAGGCAGTAAGTGAGCGTTCTTAACGAGTTGCGCTCGCTGCAGAGTTCCTCCTGTGATTTAATTATCATCTCACGTATTTCTCTCGATTTGCTTCTCTCTTACGAACGACTCGTATTACACGCTCGGTGGTAGCCAATGAAAGGTTTTGCCGTTGTGTTCGACTGCGCGGGTACACTTCTCGAGAAACATCGCGTAGCAAAAGATATTGACCAAGGCAAGCTCTTGCATCAGATAGTATCCCTCAGTTTCATAGGGACGCGGCTGGACTACGTGCTTGCTGTGTTTCAGCTGGATGTTCCCAAAGACCTAGAAGGCGTGCCCACTGACTTGTCCATCGCTGATTTCTTGGACATCTACCACGTAGACCTTGTAGTTGTTTGCTCCAACGTCCCGGTTGCTGAAACGACGGTGTTACGCGCTGTTGCGCGGGATACAAAGAGTCGAGTAAAGGATCTAGTCGATGTGGTCGACGAAGTCAGCAAAAGTTGCAGCGCGTCGTACTTCACCGGCGCTGCGGCAATCGTTGATATTGAACAAGGCCATATTCCGTACGTTCTGGCCACATGCGGAGAACTCTTTGAGTCGGCGCGTCCTGTGATTGATGAACTCAAACGTATTGGGGGCGACATCTACGTAGCCTCAGGCGATGCGAAAAACACCCTCTATGCCCTCGCTGACCGCATTGATATTCCGCACGAGGACGTCAGGGATATCGCAACTCCGAGCGCAAAGGAGCAACTGGTCTACGAACTTAAGGAACAATACCGTTACGTCGTGATGGTGGGCGATGGGATCAATGACATCCCCGCATTGAGAGCCGCGGACCTAGGAGTTCTAACGGTACAACAGAAAGAGGAACGTCCCGCAACGCTCTACGAATCAGCCGATCTCGTAATAAAAGACTTAACGCTCTTGCCTGGCATATTAAAAAACATTATTACGAATAACGGTTATAACGGTACGGGGTCGAAGGAGGCAACACTTTAATGGCCGTCTTGATAGAAGTCGAAAACTTAGTCAAAACGTTCGGCGAATTTGAGATATTAAAAGGCATCGATTTCACCCTTGACGAGGGCGAGGTACTCGGAATCATAGGCAAGAGCGGGGTCGGAAAAACCGTCTTACTGCACGCCATACGAGGATTGAAAGAATACAAACCTACCAGCGGTAAAATCTATTACAACGTAGCGTATTGTCGAGACTGTCGACACGTCGACGTGCCCAGTCGAGTCGGACAACCGTGCCCCATATGTGCCCGAAAGATGCAATTCTTCCGAGTCGACGCGTGGGCAGACGAAGAGAGCGATTTGCAACGGGACGTGAGAAGCCGCGTTGCGATAATGCTACAGCGCACTTTCGCTCTTTACGGCGACGAACGCGCCATAGAAAACGTTATGAGGAGCTTCACAGAACGCGGGTACGGCGATTCTGAAGCAATTTATAAAGCATCTGAACTTATTGATCAGGTTAAGTTATCACATCGAATGATGCACATGGCGCGCGATCTCAGCGGCGGAGAGAAACAGCGGGTTGTTTTGGCGCGCCAACTGGCAAGATCGCCGATCATCTTACTCGCTGATGAACCGACTGGCACCCTGGACCGGAAGACAGCGGAGATCATCCACAAAATAATCCGACACGAGGCCAAAACGAACGATATGGCTGTGCTCGTTACCTCGCATCTTCCCGAAGACATTGAATCGATGGCTGACAGAGCAATACTGCTCGACAACGGGATAATCGCCAAGGAAGGCGCCCCGAAAGAAGTCGTTGATGAGTTTTTGAGCACTGTTGGGGAAATAAAGAAACACGAGATCGCCTCTGGCGACACGATAGTGAAAGTGGCCGAGCTTGAAAAGAAATACGTGACACTCGATCGCGGAGTGATCAGAGCCGTCAGCAACGTTTCGTTTGATATCCAAGAAGGGGAAGTCTTTGGCCTCATCGGATTAAGCGGGGCCGGAAAAACAAGCGTTTCCAAGATCATCGCAGGTGTGCTCGAGCCGACGAATGGCGAGGTGCGGGTGCGCATTGGGGATGATTGGGTGGACATGACGATGCCCGGACCCGACAACAGAGGAAGAGCAAAGCCGTACATTGGCGTGCTTTACCAGGAATATGACCTTTACCCCTTCCGCGACGTTTTGGATAACCTCACGAGTAGCATCGGCTTGGAACTTCCCGCTGAACTTTCCGAACACAAAGCGGTACAGACTCTGACGGCAGCCGGCTTCAGCGAGGCGACGAGCGAGAGCATCCTTGCTAAGCTGCCAGATGAGCTAAGTCAAGGAGAGCGGCATCGGGTGGCTCTCGCACAGGTGCTGATTCGAGAGCCCAACCTCGTCATACTAGACGAACCCACAGGAACGATGGATCCAATCACCAAGAAAGACGTGTCAAACTCAATTCTGACTGCGCGCGCGGAAATCGGCGAGACGTTTATGATCGTATCGCACGATCTCGATTTCGTTCGGGAGGTCTGCGACCGGGCCGCTCTCATGCGCGCGGGCAAGATCATCTCCATCGGGCCGACCGCGCAGGTGCTTGACGTTCTGACAGAGCAGGAGAAAGCGGCCAGCTGACGGACGCATAGTAGGCATGTGCGCCAAGTTCATCGTTCTTGATGGGAAACAGGTTGTGCTCGATCGCGCAACCCGCACGCTCCGCGATGCGTTTGAACTCACGAATACCCCCTACCGCGACGGCCTGCTTGTGGGCGTCATAAAGGGGAGAAAAACGCAAAAACTGGACGTCATCAAGGAATATGCGGTTTACACAAACAAAGGCGAGATCAGAATTGAGGTCGATGAACCGAGCCGGCGCCTTTGGCTGCGCACGTATGAAATATTTGTTGGGACCAAGGTCCACTGGTCTCAGCCCCAGATAGTATCAGCCGGCCCCGTTCCGAGCGACCTTGAGATCGATCGCGGTGAACGAGAATACGAGCGCTGGGATATTACATACAGCCTTGGCGGGTTTGATCAGACAAATACGTACCTTTCGTTTATAAAGAAGAGGCATAGCGCCGCGTATGGAACAAACGCCGTCGTTGGAAAAGCAGTCGCAGGCAGAAATGTCCTCGAAAAACTCGAGAATGGAGACGAAATTCAAAGAATCGAGCCGATTGAGCGACTCGAATATATCACCGACAAGTTCACGACCTCTGACTTTGACATCGAACTTGAAGATGGAATGGAAGTCTACACCTACTTCAAGGCAACGCTCTCGAGAGATGCGTCTGAGGGCGTAGAACACTTCTTGGCCCTTGCTAAGGACGGCTGCTATCGAGTGGATGCAGTAACAAACACCTATGTCGTTTCTACGCGCTTACACGGTCGATCGTCCCCCTTTGAAATGCTCGATGCGAGGAGCGAGGGCGCAATCACCGTCCGTACGTCTGGAAACGACGGTGGCAACGTATATATTTACAAGAGAGATACGCCCTCAAATTCTAGCCATTCGGTCATCGGCTATGTCAGCGAGGGGCTGGAGCTCGTCAAAATCGCGACGCCGGGGCAGAGATTGCGCGTGTGTACCGATCCCACCCGCATCATGTTGTTGGGCTTGCGCGTCGCGGCAATAGAGGAGGAGGTCAATCGATTAGGTATCTCTCTTGAGCGCGAAGGGTACGATGGCGAAGACGCCGTCGTTGTGCATCAATCGCCGCTCAACACGGTCGACATTCTCAAAGCTAGAAGTGTGAAAACGTTTGCAGTCCCACATGATAAGCTTGTTAAAATTGAGCTTTATGACGATCGTGCTCCTAAAACGGTAGCGTTCGTGAGGACGGTCACGGGTTTGAGAGATAATCCCGTAGGCTCATTGCAAGCTTACGTGAAATACGGCAAGACTATCATGTTCCGCGCGCAGACGGCAGAGAAGTTTGACATTGTGCCGGAAAACACGCCCACGACAAAAGTGAGCGCCGGCGAAATCGGTGTTTCAAATCGCTCCACTAAGTACGCAGGACTTATCGGAGTACGACTTGAAGATAACGAAAAGTACGGACCAACCGGTGAGCGGTTCAACAGCACCAACATCGTTGGGAGGATACTGCACACAAGCCCGCTTCAAAACGTGCGCGAAAATGAAACAATATACGTACACGAAGCTCTGTGATTTATATTGCTAGATAATTATAATATTAACCGCTGACATAATTACGTTACGAATGAGTGGTGCAATGGTATCAGATGAGATTACAAAAATGGTCGTTCTTGCAGACTCAAGCCCCATTTTGCCCAGCGAGCTGGCATTACGGGCCTATGAATTATCGACTGACGCCGTGGTGAAAGAGACGTGTTTCGGGCTCATTGTTACGGGATCAGAGAAAGCGGTCAATGAAACTATAGAAGAGCTGAGGAAACTGGATCCATCCGGGATTTTCGTCAAGGACCGCGGGTTCCCACCAGGCGATTCAAGAAGATGTCGCGCTGTTAGGGGGGGCGGCGCACGACCAGGCTTCCACCAGCTCGAGAAGGAATCTGCCATTCTTCCGAGCATATCGTACGGTTTAGAGACCATCGACGACCCAGTGGACGCGAAAGAACGAAAAACACGCGACAAGCTCAAGATCGACCGCTTGATCGAGATCATTGAAGAGCAATCAAAAGAGGATGTCAATGGCTAAAATACTCATATTTCCATCAAACAGTCTGATTCTATCTGATTTGGTCGCGCGATTCGGTCACGAGCCGCTTACGCTGATGCGCGTCATACGACGGAAAATAACGGAAGTCGGAATAGATAGCCCACCGATTAACGTCACACCAGAAGACCCGAAGAGAGGACTCAAATATGCGGCGGTCGACGTCCCTTCTGGTGTGCGCGGGCGGATGGCGCTTCTTGACCCCCTGATAGAAGAGGCTGAAGCCGCTATCATCGTTCACGAGGCCGATTACTCATTTGGATGTATGGGGTGCGCCCGAACGAATGAACTAGTCAAGTACATTGTTCGCAACAAGGATATTCCGCGCTTAGAGCTCGCATATCCGACGAATGACGATGAGGCGCGTGAATTCGTGCAAAAGATACGCGACTTCTGCGAGTCCTTGACCCACAAAGCGGAGGTACCCGCGTGACGAGAAAAATCAGGATAGCGCACCTCGCCTGTGGCTCCGAATACAGTGGGATCCAAAAAGAGATTGAACATGCTGTCGCGGCCGTGAATGCTGAGATTGTATATCCCGAAGTAGATACGGACACGATCAAAGACGCTGTACGCGAGTGGGGACTAGAAGTCGCCAGCCCTGATTTGCAGCTTATGATAGCGCGGGCCAAATCTATAGTCGAAGGTGGCTTCCCAGTCGACGCGGTGTTTATAACTACGTGCTTTCGATGCGCTGAAGGTGCCATAACGCGAAGCGAATTGCGGCGTTATATCCATGAGCGTGCAAATTTGCCAGTTATTAGCTACTCGTTTACTGAACGGACTACTGCGGAAACGCTCCTTACGCGGATGGAAGCTCTCGTGACCACCGCGCTGAGACGAACCTTGCTCGCGCGCGAAAAACAGACAGGATTAACTGCCGGCATCGACTCAGGATCGACCACCACAAAAGCAGTGGTAATGCGAGATAACGAGATAATTGGAGTTGGCTGGGTCGACACCACCGAAGTATTGAAGAGTGCCGAACTTGCGTATACGACAGCGCTGAAGATGGCAGGAGTAAACAAATCTGAAATTCAAGCGCTTGGGACCACGGGTTACGGTCGCTTGCTTGTCGGAGAAGCGATGAAGGCTGCGCTCGTTCAAGAAGAGCTCACCGTAAACTCGAAGGGTGCGGTTTATCTCGCAGAGAAACAAAAAGGACCCGCGACGGTCATCGACATTGGCGGCATGGATAACAAGGCTATTTCGGTCATGGATGGCATTCCCGGCAGCTTCACCATGGGCGGAATTTGCGCCGGAGCTTCAGGTCGTTTTCTCGATATGACCGCACGTCGATTGGGGGTCGACATCAGTGAATTAGGCCCCTTGGCGTCCAAAGGAGACCATAACCGCGTGACCATGAACAGCTACTGCATCGTTTTCGGAACGCAGAGCCTTGTCAACGCACTCTCGCTTGGAGCTAGCAAAGAAGACGTCGCAAGTGCGGCCTGCTACAGTGTCGCAGAACAGGTCTTCGACCAGCAGCTTCAAGAGCTAGAAATTGTTGAACCCGTCATCATGGTCGGTGGAACCTCGCTCATCAGCGGTCTCGTGGAAGCGATGCAAGACTTGCTCAGAACGAAAGTTGTGGTGCCTAAATATTCACAATACATCGGCGCAGTCGGATCTGCGCTACTCGCCAGCGGGTTTGTAGAATGAGGCCCCGATGAATCAAAACTCAGCGAGGCATCGCGCGAACCATCTACAAAGAGATTGCATACGACATGATCGATTCTGAAAAAGTGGCAGTAGAGTCTCCCGATACACAGGGGGCGCGGTTAATTGAAGAATTGACGTCTGACATCTTGTCTGACCTGGACGTCGCCCAATCGCTGAACAACATCAGAATCTTCATCGATCCCGACGAACCTGTGTTCATCTTATATGGTAAGCTTGCGATCTCACTTCCCGATATAAAGATCTCCGACGTCGCTACGATGACGCATACCGACGATGGATTGAAGCTGGATATCAAGAACGAACGGTACGTCAACGATCTGCTCGATAAGCTCGTTGCGCGATACGGCAAGGCCAACATTTTGCAGCTCGATCGGTACACCGTCCTTGTCGCGACCGACGACGATATTCCTGACGAAACCATCTATGAACCCACGACGGAGCTGAAGCGCAAAGTCATCGATTCAATACGGCGCGTCGCGCCCGAAGGCTACAGAATCATAAAGCACGACATTACGGATGACTACATCCTGTTCATAGCGTCAGAGGAGCCGATCAAACAGGAATGGATAGATCGGGGGCGCACGTTGCTTAAAGAGGCGGGATTGTAGGATGTTAGAGCCTCTCATGTACACTGGTGGTGTGTACCGACACGACGAGTTGATGGAGCTTGTTGAGGACCTCGGCGGCCACCTTCTGCAAAAGAACGTCATGCAGCTCGAAGTCGTGCTCTTGATACTCGTTCCAGCGGACGATATAAGCGCGGTAGAGCAAAAAGCGGCAGAGCTCTTAGGAACGATCACTAGAGCACCCCTCATCGGCACCGAAATCGCCGTTGTCGCACCGAGTCTCGCCTATCACCACATGCCCCATCCGACGTGCGATATCGCAGAGTATCTTCGAAGGAACGGCGCAAAGACGAATATCATTGGCCTGGCTCGAGGAGTGGGACGGCGCGCGGCACAGCTGACAAAGAGCGAGCGCGGGCTGATAAATGAGCACGATTTGGCGTTGTTTATTCTTGGAGATTTCCTGAGTTGCATAACAGACGTCAAATATCAGCTCTATGAGGATCTCGACGTCCCGATAATAGTAACTGGAGGCCCGGAATGCGAGGCAGTTCCCTACGCGTATGCATACATTGGGGGAATAGGACGACGCGCTAAAGGGTTTCACCGAGAATCTGAGTTCGCAATCCTGGATAACATCGTCGGAATGATCAGCAAGGCTCTAGATGAGAGACGCGAAGAGCTTGAGAAGGACCCACTATCGGTGAGCCCATTCCGCCTCATGGACGAGATCACACAACAGATTCCAGAAGTTGGCGAAAGCCTCTCTCCCACACCAATTACGATGCATTTAGACGGTATGCGAATTAAGCTTCCTTACGACGAGTACTATGAAAAAATACGGAATGTGAAATTCATTGAAGGCCCGACCCTCTCAGACGTAGCGGAAGTTAGACCTTCGTTTATGCGTGAATACCTTGTCTTAACGATCAAAACGAGATCGGTCGCGGGATTTGCTCTCTAGTTGAAGGCCGTCGGGTTGCACGCACCCGGCGCAAGCATACCGATTGCTGCTCGGCGATTTCTAGGCTGTCACGTCCCTATCGCATTGATCGTCCGAATTAGTTCCTTGAAGCTTGCTACCTCACGTCTCAACACTTCTTCACGCCTCAGGCCGATGCTCATCTCGCCATCAACTGTGAGTTCTTCGGGCCCTCGTCGCACAATTCGGTACACTCCATCGGCACGCAGCGCCGCCGTAGCGGCCTTGTCGTGCACCATTGCCCGACCAGGGATGATGACCGTCTCATTCATATCTGCCAAATCCAGCTTCTGAATGTCGTCGAGCGTGATGAGACAGGCGATCTCTTTTTCGGTGCTCACAACGTTGACGTTTGGCGCTATCCGCTGAAATATGGAACGAAGATACGGCCCGGCTACAGCTCCGGTGATTACAGTGGCGCGCTTCTCAGTTCTAGGAAGATGCGCTTCGGGATTGATTGCCACGTAGAAAGGTGACCCGATTTCAGGGTCCCATAACGGGGTACCGGTCACTCGCAGCTTGTAACGGTCGTTGATACTGCTAACTAGTTCCTTGAAGCTCTCCATGGGCTGAGATTCGATGTCGCGCATTATGGGCGCATTCCCAAGAATTAACCCTTCCTTCGTGTGATTCGCGAACCGCATCAAAATCAAACCCCGTGCACCCATGCCCTCGAGATCGTCACACGTTTTTCTGAGAACGTCGCCGTCGTTGACCCCAGGTACGATTACCGCGGCGGCATAAACGTCAGAGGACGCGCAAAAGGTCGAGAGGCATTGAAGTGAAGCTTCAGGGGTGGGGTCTGCCATATAGCGTTTGCGCAAGCCAGGATCGGTCGCAAAAACGGTAAATGACACTTCGCGCACGTTATTATTGATTAGCTTTTCAGCAGCTTCCGGGCTGTCGAATCCTTTGCCACTTGTGTACCCGAGATGGATCGGGACTTGGAGGCTGGCGAGCAACTCAGCCAGCTCGAGTAAATCAGGATAACAGCTGACGTCCCCCCCACCACTTATCGTGACCTTTTCAGGGTCTTTTGAACTCATCTTGAGTGTAGCGTGGACATCTTGCGCCACGCGTAAAAGTGGCTTAAACCCCGAGTACTTCTCTGCAATCGCTCTTCCGCAGTAGTCACAGCCCTCACTGAGGGGTGAACAGAAGCGGCACCCAAATGGCTTAAAGTCTGTTACCTTCTTAAAGTAGCAGTAACTGCAAAACCCGCGACAATCAACCCCGGGCTTCCCTCCCACGTCTGCGAGCAGCTCCATACGATCACCTATCCGCGCGGCAATTCCATTAACCAGTATTATAATTTAAAAAATATAAAAGTTTGCAAAAAATAAAAAAAAGAGGGGGTTAGAACGGATTTGGAAGTCCAATTTCCGCTCTTTCCGCCCTGGTCTTCTCAGAGCGATCCCACTTGTTCTGCGCGAGCCTCGTCAGCATTTCCATGCCGAACTTGCCGGGATCTATTGGCTTGGTCTCAAACAGGCCCATATCGACCGCGCTTTGGAACAGATCCTTTCCGACTTTGGTCCGCGGCATGACGGTCGACCACCCGTCAGGCGAGCCGATCGATCCCGTCGAGATGTCCGCAGTTCGCGCGGTCAGGTCGGGACATATATAGCAGCCCGGCTGAACGTAACTGTGGGTAAGTTTCACCGGGACTTCAACCCGCTCGCCCATATTTGACGTGACGATCATCTTGCCCTTTGAAACATCCATCTTTTGGACGTGCTCAATATTCACCTTGTGAAGCTCTTCGACGATCGCTTTAATTCCCGTGTAGCTGAAGTTCTCGGTGCAGAATATGCCGAGAAGCAGTGCCATTTTGTTAGGCAGATGACGCGCCCCAAACGGATAGAGCTGCATCTTTCGGACCGCATAGGTCAGGCAATGCATTCCTACCATCCCGATCTTATCGAGGCCGTTCTCACGTGCTGCAATCTTTAGCGCGTTGTTGAGTGGGCACAGCACGTATTTTGTGCCGGCCGCCGCGATAATCTCCTCAGGCGTCGTGGCGACGTATGGCTCCGGATTCCAAGGTTCGTCGGTCGGCATAGCGACGATCGCGCCTTCAATCACGCCGGTTTCAAGCGCGTGGATCAAAAGGGAGCTGACTATACCGCCGTCTTGTGAATACTTCTGAAGAGTCTTGTCCGTCGTCTTAACCGTCATAATGTCGAGGTACTTACCTAGAACCATTCACTCCACCCCCATGACGCGCTTCTCTATCATTTCAAACGTCGGCTCGAAGCTCCTCGGACATTGCGCATAGCACGCTCCGCATTTTATGCAGAGCTCCTGGTTGACGTGCGGGCGCCCGTAGTCCATGTCAATCGCCCGCGTTGGGCACGACATGGCGCAGGTGCCACACCCGATGCACAGTCCGTTTCCGATGATTTTTGTCAACAGGTCGCAGCCGCACGCAAATCCCGCAAGTTCGGCGAGGGGCTTCAAGTACTCTAGGTCCGCACCTACCGCCGCGAGTATCGTGTTAGCGATCACCTCTGGACCAGTAGGACACCCAGGAAGTGCGAAATCGACTTTAACGAGATTCGCTACGGGAACGAACGATTCGTGCGATGGCGTCGCCGCTTGTCCACCTACACTGTATCGAGTCACGCAGCCTGAGCTGGCACAACCGCCCATGGCGACCAAAAACGTCGAATTCTGTCGGATCTTGCGTATGTCGTCGACCTGTCTCTTGTCTTGCAGACAAATAGAACCGTGAACAATGGCAATATCCATTTGATCATCGGGGATCTGTCGTACGTCTGCAAGCGTGGTCTCATAACGATAGTCTATCGCGTCGAGCAAATCAAGAAGAATGTCGTAGTTGTCTACTAGCGATATAAGACATCCCGTACATCCACTCATCACTGCCGTTAGCACCTTCGGCTTTGCAGCAGCCATTTCCTTCACCTCCGCCTCCGCTTCTGCGGGCTTTACTGTTATCTCAGGTTGAGCGGCATCCGTTTTCTCTTCTGCAGCCGCAGGGCTGGCCGTCTGCATCTCCGCGATGTTTTCGGCGTCAGATTTCTTCTCTTTCTTCCAAAACGGGCTCATAAATACTCCTCTATTTCCTTTTGGATTAGCTCCATAGCATCAGGAATCGATCCTTTGACTTCTTCTGTAAGTCCAAATTCGATTTGCGTATGACGTTTCGGCTGGCACGCAATGATGGTGACATCACATCGTTCTTTCAAGTCGTTAAGTGGTGTTGACGTCTGCCAGCATTGATGGTCGGCGTAACGGTTCTCGTCGACGTCGTCTATTGAAAGCTTCTTTAGCTCTCCTGGAGCGCCACCGAAGTCAATCGAATCAACCAGCACGAGCTTCTTGCATTCAAAAATTCCAAACAAGAAGTACCCTCTGCCGATGTCGACGACCTTCAGTCGAGTTGCGGCATTCAATTTCTGCTTTAGAACAGGAACTAAGGACGTCGCGAAGCCGTTGTCACCGTACAGTGGGTTTCCACAGCAGGCGATAACCGCTTCAGCATCGCAAATCGATTCGCTCACTTTAGATCATCTTGTTCTGAATGATGGCTTTTTCTGGATCCAGCACGATCATATGCGTTGCACACGAGTTGCATGGATCGTACAGCCGTACTATGACTTCCGCGAACTTGTAGTGGTCCCCTTCTATTGCTTTGCTAATCGTTGGATAATTCCACGTCGTCGGAACGATGCAGTTGTAGTAAGTAATCCTGCCGTCCTTGACCCGCGCCATGTGAACGTTCGAGCCACGAGCTGCTTCGTTGATTCCGATTCCAAGTTCGTTGTCGCCGCGACCGGCACACGCTTCCTTTGTTACGCCGCTCGTATTGAGCTCATCGAGGAGGTTCTCTGCTCGATGAACAAGCGTGCCTTGTTCACGCTGCCGAGCCTTTTGGATCGCCAGTGCGCCCTTCTCAGTGAATCCCTTGAACGTGACCGCACGCGCGCGAGGGCCGACTTCTACGGGTTCGCCGCCAACAAGGCATATCGTATTATTTGCCTCTTGCCCTACTTCAAGCGAGCTGTACCAGTTGTTCGGCTGTTCCTCATTGAACGTTTCCCACGGGAATGCCTCTCTGTCCCCGTAAGTCAAGTCTGAAGCAAACACGTCGTAGTCGTGCAGCCCCATATCAGACGGATAGTCAGAGTCCTTGATCAGCCCCATCATGAAGTCAGTCTGTTCGTTTGAAAGCTGCTCGTAGGTTCGCAGACTCATCTGCAATTTCGCTCTTGCGAGATCGCTTATGTTATGTTCCATGCCGCCTATGACGATGTCAGGCGCATGCAGGCCCTCTCCGCCGACCACATCAATGATGTTCTGGGCGATTTTTCTCATTCCCTGACAGCGCTTCATGGCGTCTGTGTAGACGTTTTTGTCAAAGCCGACACCGCACCCGAAATCCGGGAAAATCAAAATGTTATGAAGCGGATGGCTGTGCATCTTGTTAGCAATGGCAGCCAGTTCTCGTAATATCATGCCGTCCTTTGGTGGCTCAACACCGATTGAGTCCTCCACAGCCTCTACCGAAGCGCACGAGTGAGAGATAGGGCAGATGCCACAAATCCGCGACGTTGCCAGTGGGGCGAACTCCATCGGCTTGCCGATAAGGAACTTCTCAAAATTCCTGACCGGTGTAATGCTGAAGTAGTTCCCTTTTTCCACTATGCCATCGTCGTTTGTCTCTAGAACTAACTTGGCGTGCCCTTCGACACGAGTACACGGCGAGATTTCAACTACATTGGCCAAACTAGTAACCTCCTTTTGGTGCATTTAGAGAGATAAGATGAATTTTATTGACGCTAATAGTATAAAATCTAGACCGTTCTGGGGCTTTTTTTGCAGGGAGTATGGCAGGCAACCCCCAACCCCCCTACATGAATATTTCTAATTCACAGACGTATGTGCACAAACAAAGCCGTTTTTGACTATTTGAGGCATTTTTCGATTCATCCCTCTTGTTGCAGAATTCGCTTCGATCATCGCTGCCCGATCTTCACTATTTAACGAACGCTTTAGTGCTTGACGCTACGATACCTCATGAAATTTAGCTGCCAGCTTGCAAGCAGGATTCATTTCTTGAGGCGCGACCGTAACAGAACGTCTACTCTTGATAGGGTGCTCATCACTTCGACCGCGCTGGTTGTCGCCTTTCGATTCTTCCCTTACACGACTAGACATCTTTGAAGAGGAAGACAGGATTGGGACGCAAATGCGCTGCATGCGCAGAGCGGTCCTCCTCATCAGTCCAGGTCATTTTTCGTACGAAGTATGCTGTCAAACTCAACTCCCGTCTCGCGCAAAAAACTCGTAACGATTTCGATTACCGTTGCCAAAGTATAGTCTTCGTCGTCAAACTCCCCGCTTTGTTCAAGCAAGAAGCCTATATCGTCGTCGCTTGCGTTGCCCAGACGCAGAACACGCGAACCCTCAACCTCACACGCGCCCGTGTAGAGTCCATCTCCGTCACCATCAGTGATTCCAACAATCGGAATGCCAGCCCGCGATAAGATGTCGCCGCAGATTGATGTGGTATCGTCTCCGACAGTAATCGCACAAATCGTTGTTTCATTGACAGATTCCAAGGTTTCGTCCGCGCGGTGGTTGACAAATGTCACTGAACCACGTTGTAACGGGCGCGCAGGCACCATCGAACGTTGAATGCACGCTTCGTTACTCGCTCTGAGGTGTCCGGTCTTAACATAGACGGTGCTCAAGTCAATATTGCCAATCTTCTCAAGCCCGTGGGCTTTCATAGCAACGCCTGCAATGTCGACAATTCTGCCTCGTTGCACGATGACCGCAACGTCCTCATCAACCACGGTCCCGACGACCATTCCCTGCACCAACAACGGTTCTCCTGGCCTAGCGCCATAGATATGTCGCGTAACAACTTCATCGGTCTGCTCCACGGACAACCCTCTTTTGTGCTTTTTGACGAGCTTAAGCGATAGACGATCCGACAAATTCCTAGCGACGTACTGAACGTCGCGGGACGTGTCCCCGTCAGCGCCCCGCCAAAGGATAACACTGCCGTCGATTAAGCCTGGTCGCTCTACGTGGATAACAGAACGTCGCACGCGCGACGATACTATCTGGCCGAAGACGCGTCCTGTTTCAGAAGTTTTGCCACAGTTGGCAAGGACAAGTACCTCTTTGTCTAAAACGCGGTTGAGTGCATCGCTTGTGTGTATATTTTGAGAGGTGTCAACGAACGTCAGATGCTTATCTAAGGCTGCGACGCGGGCCATTGTACCTCCAGCGAGCACACGCAATGGCCCAAGGGCCCGCAAAGCGTCTACGATATCAGCGATTTTTCCAGAGTCTATGAGTTCAGGCCCGTGAATTACGAGTCTGATGTCAATAGCAGGGTGATTTAGGGCCCGCCCAGGCGGCACGGTCTCTTGCATAACTATAAACGGTCGTCCTCGGCGTGTGAAATCACGTCAATGTGGCCGTAATACGACCAGTCTAAGACCCAGTGTGGTCAGACTTGCAAACCAAATTCGTAGCGTCAACAGTTATTCAACCGTAACGCTCTTGGCGAGATTGCGCGGCTGATCGATCTCGGCGCCGAGGTACTTAGCTGCATAGTACGCGAGTAACTGGAGCGTGACCGCAGCGAGCATCGGCGAGAACAATTCATCGACATCCGGCATCTTGATCACAGAGTCCACATATTTGACGATCTCGTTGTCAGATGCGTTCGCGATCGCAATGACGTAGGCGTTTCGCGCCTTTACCTCTTTGATATTGCCGAGCGTTTTGTAATATGTCTTACCTTTCGGCACGATGGCGATGACGGGGGTGTCCGCGGTGATAAGAGCAAGTGGGCCGTGCTTTAGCTCTCCTGCCGGAAATCCCTCAGCTTTGATGTAGGAGATCTCTTTCATTTTAAGTGCGCCTTCGAGCGCGATGGGATAGCTAAGCCCACGTCCGATGAAATAGCAGCAGTCCGCTTCGCAAATTCGAGAGGCAGTTTTCTCGATGCTGCTAATGTTGTCAAGAAGTGACTCGATCAGGCCCGGCACCGACTTCATTGAGGTTATGATGTTGCGTGACGTCTCAACGTCGATGAGCTTCTTCAATCGCGCCACGTAGACGCCGAACATGTAAAGCGTAAGTATCTGCGCCGTAAAGGTTTTTGTGGCCGCGACGCCAATTTCTATTCCCGATTTCGTTAGCAGAATTTCATCGGCTTTTCGCGTAATCGTGCTGCCGACCACGTTGGTTATCGCGAGCGTGAGGTAGCCTTGCGACTTTGCCTCGTTCATCGCAGCGAGCGTGTCTGCGGTCTCACCTGACTGACTGATGCAGATTGCGAGGGATCTTGTGCCCGACAAGAAGTTGTTGTAGCGAAACTCAGAGCTGTATTCTACCTTGACCGGGATTCGCAGCAAATCCTCGAGGGCATACTTTCCGAGGATCCCGGCGTGGTATGAAGTCCCACACGCAATGATCGTAATGCTTTCAATATTCTTAATCTCATCTTCGAGCGGGCGAAGTTCCTTAAAATCGATGCTACCCTCGAGCTCGCACAAGCGATCCTCCATGGTCTCCCGCAACGCCTTCGGTTGCTCGTGGATCTCCTTGAGCATAAAGTGCTCATAACCCCCTCGCTCCGCGTCTTGGATGCTTCCTTCGGCGAGAGTCACGGTCTTCTCAACACTCAAACCTTGTAATGTTGATACGGTCACGCTGTCTCTGGTAAGACGGACGATTTCGCCATCGTTAATGTATATGACCTTATTCGTGTATTTCCTGATTGCTGGAATATCACTCGCGAGGAAGTTCTCTCCATCTCCCAATCCCACGATCAGTGGGCTATCCTTTCTCGCGGCAACGATGACGTCCGGTTCGTTGTCTGATATGACCGCAAGGGCATATGAGCCTTCGACGCGCAGCAGCGCCTCCCGCACGGCGCGTTCAAGGTCGCCATTGTAGCAGTCTTCACAGAGGTGTGCTAACACTTCAGTATCCGTGTCAGAACTGAAAATGTGGCCTTTGCTCGTAAGTTCATCTTTCAGAGCTTGAAAGTTCTCGATGATGCCGTTGTGAACCACGGCGAAACTGCCACTGCAGTCGGCGTGTGGGTGTGCGTTGGTGGAAGATGGAATCCCGTGTGTAGCCCAGCGGGTGTGACCGATTCCAACGCAGGCATTGTTGGTCAAATCTAAAATATTTTCAAGATCAGAGATCTTTCCTTCTGTTTTCGTTATATCAATTTCCGCGCCATTCAGCGTGGCAATGCCTGCTGAGTCATAGCCTCGGTACTCGAGCCGTTTTAGTGACTCAACTATGATTGGCGTAACGCTTCGGTTGCCGATACATCCAACTATGCCGCACATTCAACCGTCTCGTTGAAATTGTTTCGAAAGGCCCCAAACATAGGCAGTCGTGATGATCTATAAAAGTTGCGATTTTTGCTCTTGCTAATTCATTCTGGATTGGCAGCTCATATAGCTGTTGCTGGCGAACAGCGTTGAGCATTTATCTATTATTTGTTTAATATTTGTCTGTGTCCCGATCTGCATAGCTTTTTATCGGAAAATGACTTACCCAGCACAACATGAAGGTCTTGTTAGTAGGTTCAGGCGGTCGTGAACACGCCATGGCGATGGCCATTGCCCGGAGCGTTGAAGAGCCGACGCTCTACGCCGCAATGAAGTACAAAAACCCAGGCATCGCCCAATTATGCGAAGAGTACCTCCTCGTCAACGAAACTGACTTAGAGAAGGTGGCAGATTACGCCCACTGCGCCGATCTGGTAGTGATCGGGCCTGAAGCGCCCCTGGCAGAGGGGCTCGTGGACGTGCTCGACCATCGCGGTGTGCGCGCTTTTGGACCTACGCGACAGGCAGCTGCAATCGAATCAGATAAGGGGTGGACCCGCTCTTTCATGTCCGAAAAAGGCATTAGAGGATGCCCTAAGTACGCACTGTTCGACGATTTAAGTGATGCAGATCGCTTCATCAAAGACAACATCGATGAAGAAGGGTTGGTGATCAAGCCAGTTGGTTTGACTGGCGGAAAGGGTGTTGTAGTCATCAATAGCTATTCTGAGGGCAAAGACTACCTAAAAACGCTTCGAGGGCCTGTGGTTATTGAAGAGCGCCTTTCTGGCGAAGAATTCACGGTGCAAGCATTCGTTGACGGAAGCGTGTTAGCACCCGCGCCAGCGGTTCAAGATCACAAGCGTGCCTTTGAAGGCGACCTCGGACCCAACACGGGAGGTATGGGTTCGTACACAGACAAGTCCGATGTCCTACCTTTCATGAATAAAGACGACTATGGTGCTGCTGTAGCCATAATGCAAGATACGATAAACGCTCTGAAAAGTGAGGGTATTACGTTCAAGGGTATCTTGTACGGCCAATTCATGCTTACGCGAACTGGACCCATGGTCGTGGAGTTCAACTGTCGATTCGGGGATCCAGAGGCTATGAACATTCTTCCACTCCTCAAATCCGACTTCATTGAGCTCGCAGAATCGGCTGTTGATGGCACGTTGAAGCAGGCCGACTACGAACTTCGTGCCACGGTCTGTAAATATATTGTGCCGGCCGGTTATCCAACGAACCCCAAGCCAACTGAGATCACCATCGATACGGACCACATCGATGCCTCGCTGTTTTATGCAAGCGTCAACGACCGCGACGGCGCGATCACCACCACCACATCTCGAGCTTTGGCAGTCCTCGGGGTGGCAGAGACAATAGAAGATGCTGAGCACCAAGCAGAGCGGGCACTTCAGTTTATAAAGGGTGACGTATTTGCGCGGCATGACATCGGGAAAAAAGAGCTGGTACAGAGTCGCATTGAGCACATGAAGCGCATCAGGGACGCGTAGCTTAGAACTGCGCCCCTCAAAGGATTCACAATGAAGGATCTTATTTCTATCGGCGATTTGACGAAAGGTGAAATCTTCGAGATCATCCAGCTTGCCATCCGCCTCAAAGGAGAACGATCAAAAGGGATATTCCCGAACGGTTTAGAGCACAAAACTCTAGGGATGATATTTGAGAAACCCTCAACTCGAACGCGAACGGCGTTTGAGGTTGCGGCGGTCGAGTTGGGCGGGTACCCAATCTACTTGAACTGGAATGATCTTCAGTTGGGACGAGGGGAGACAACTGCGGATACGGCGCGCGTGCTCTCGAGGTATCTGAGCTGCATCGTCATGCGAGCGAACAGCCATTTAACGGTCATAGACATGGCCAAAAACGCCTCAGTGCCCGTGATTAACGCCCTTTCAGATATCGAGCACCCGTGTCAGCTACTCGCAGACCTGATGACGATTTATGAAAAGAAGGGGGCGCTCAGCGGTCTTAAACTCGCGTGGATTGGTGACGGAAATAATGTCTGTAATTCAGCAATACTGTCCTGCGCGCTGATGGGGATGCGCGTTGATGTCGCATGCCCCCCCGGTTATGAACCGGACGGCGAGATTCTGCGCAGAGGTCAGCAGCTGTCCGCCGTGAGAGTTCTTCGCGATCCGCTCGAAGCCGCCTCCGCTGCCGATATTTTGTATACGGACGCCTGGGTTTCTATGGGGGACGAAGCAACTTCTGCACTGCGTGCGCGCGCGTTCTCTGAGTACCGCATTGACACCAAGGTGCTCAATGTAGCGAAGAGCGACGCGATCGTTCTCCACTGTCTGCCCGCTCACCGGGGGCAGGAGATCACTGATGAAGTCATGGATGGACCACATTCAGCCGTTTTTGATCAAGCGGAAAACCGATTGCACTCCCACAAGGCCTTACTGTTAAAGCTGCTTCGTTAGTTACCACGGCTCCTTTTTCTTGCCAAGCTTAAAGCCAATAAAGTTGACGGCGAGATGCAAGAGCGGACTTAAGATCAGGACGACGACAATTATTGGGAGCGTAAAGTTGAGGGTGAACCAACCGGTAAAAAAAACATATGTGAGCACCCACGCGCCGATCACAAAGTCGAGCTGATCGAAAACGGGCAGCGGAGCCCCCCTTTCCATCCTTAGCCGTCTCTTGAAGAAGCTCTTGGTGAGGTCTCCGAGCATCGCCCCTAGTGCTAAAGTGACTACCACCAGAACAGGCTCAAATGAGGGCACGCCGATCCGCGTGCTGTTTTTGATGAGTTGCAGGAGCAGACCCACTGCGATTCCCGACAACGTCCCGCCGATTAATCCTCTAAACGTCTTGCCCGGTCCAAAAACCCTTCTTCCGTCGACAAAGTTCCGACCGAAATCGAGAGGAGTTTTTCCCGCAAATAGGACGGCACTCGAATTAGGCACATACGCAGGAAGCATCAGCCACAGGGCATCAATAATGAGCACAAGCATTGCATTGCGAAAGGCGCATCATACATATTAAATCTGTCTCCGGCGGTCAAATTGGTCCGTAATCGTGAGGAGCACGGTGCAACCGCCGCTGTGCACCCACACCTCAAAGCACAAAATAATAATAGTAACAAAATAAAAGCTTTATCAGGAAACGCTGGAGAACTGCATGTCAATTTATGAAGCGCCTGTCATATTACCTAAGCGGACGACCTCCTTGTGCCACGAATGTCTTAAGCCGATTGAAGCTACCATCTACGAGAAGGACGGCCAGGTGTGGATGGCCAAGAGATGTCCTGAGCATGGCATATTCGACGAGTTGTACTGGTCCAGCGCAGAGATGTACCACAAGGCTGAGCGCTTTTCGTACGCTGGAAAAGGGGTACAGAACCCGCAACTTACGCTTCACGATGCATGCCCACTCGAATGCGGCCTCTGTGATGCCCATCTCACGTCCACGTGCCTCGCAAACGTGGATGTCACCAACCGGTGCAACTTGCGCTGCGAATGGTGTTTTGCTAATGCTCACGCACAGGGGTACGTCTATGAACCTACGTTCGAGCAGCTCACCGATATGCTTACAACGCTGCGCGAAGAACGACCCGTCCCGACGCTTGCGGTGCAGTTTTCGGGCGGCGAACCAACGCTGCGGGACGATCTCCCCGAGATCATTAGCAAGGCAGTTGAACTGGGTTTTATTCAGACCCAAATTGCCACTAATGGCATCCGGCTTGCAAAAGATGAGACCCTCGCAGGCACGCTTAGACGCGCCGGGCTGAGCACAGTATATCTTCAATTCAACGGCGTATCCAAGCAGACCGACAGGTTCATCGAGCTAAAAAAGAAAGCCATCGAGAACTGCAGAGATGTCGGCCAGGGCGTAGTGCTGGTTCCTACGATCGGTCGCGGGCTAAATGACCACGAAGTCGGCGAAATAATCCTTTTTGCAGCTCAAAACGTGGACGTAATCAGAGGGGTCAACTTTCAACCAATGGCGTTCACTGGCGCTGCGAACGATTTGGCACCAGCCGTGCGAAACGCACAGAGGTTTACGCTACCTGACCTCGCGCTTAACATAGAACAGCAGACGGGCGGACAAGTAAAGGCTGACGACTTTTATCCCGTGCCGTGTGTCGTATCGATCTCAAAACTCATTGAGGCGTACACAGGAGCGCCGCAGATCGAGTTTAGCTGCCATCCGCACTGTGGCATCGCCACTTATTTGTTCGTCGAGGACGGGAAGCTTATCCCGATAAACAGATTCGTGGACGTTGACAAATTCTTTGAGCTTACCCAGAAGATTGCGAACAAACTGAATAATGGCGGTGTGCTGCGCAAGCCGGCAGCGCTTATGCGAGGACTGCTAGCACTAAATTCGGTCGTCAACGAGGAGAATCAGCCGGAATCCATTCACTTTAAGGAAATGATTAAGACGGTCTTGCTGACCCACGACTACAAAACGCTCGGAGACTTTCACAAGCATACCCTTTTCATCGGCGGCATGCATTTTATGGACGCTTACAACTACGATGTGGAACGGGTCAAACGTTGCGGTATTCACTACGCAGTCCCTGGCGGACTAATCATCCCATTTTGCGCGTACAATAGTGGCCCCTGCTACCGAGATGCCATCGAAAAGAAGTACAGCATCCCGCTCGAGGAGTGGGAGCGTACGCGTGGGAAGCTGCTACTCGAACCACTCACGTGAACACGAATAGCCCGGCACGGATTCGAACCGTGGTCGTGAGATCCAGAGTCTCACATGATTGACCGCTACACTACCGGGCTATAGCTACTTTCTATACGAGCGCAAAACTGCTCATCCGAGCGGCGCGCGCTGCTACCTACAGTCACGCACGACCATATATTTACTTAACGAAAGCTGCTAACACCGTGGTGTTGTGAAGGCCCTAACACACTCGATTTTCGCTTTCGCTTTCTGCATCGTCCTTAGCGAGATCGCACTCCCCCCGGCCGCGACAAACAAGTTGTTCTTGCTGCTGTCTGCCACCGTTTCGCTGCTGCTGGCGTCACTTCCTGACGTCGACGCGCGTCTGCCGCTACGACTCATCGGTCACAGAAGTGGATTTTCCCACTCGATCTTCACCGCAGCGGCGTGCGCATGTCTTTCCTACGTCCTGTTCTCGCCATACCCGCCATTCGATCTAATCGTCATACCCGCTGTCATAGCGGCCATTACAAGCCATATCCTTCTCGATTCGCTGACGGTGTCAGGCTGTCCGCTGCTCTGGCCGCTTAGCCGTCACCGTTTTTCGGCGCACCTATGCAAGTACGACAGCCCTTTGGCTAATACATCAATCATCCTGTTCTCCTGTGCCGCAATCGTCGCCTTCGTGCTTTACGGGTAGGGGGGCTCCTTCTTCGCGAGCTAATCTGTGAAATGTGGGACTCAGGGTGGCCGCAAGCAGGCTCGAACTATGGTGACTGAAGTTTTGTGGAGCAATCTTCGGCGAACAACGCAGAACAAAATATTAAAGTATTCGAAAAACCAATTTTATGTGAGGATTCAAATTGTTCCCGTCAAAGAAGGTTCAAAATCTGGTTGGTTCCAAGATCCAAGTAGAGATGAAGGGCGAAAAATGCGTGCTCGAAGGCCTATTGATGAGTGCAGATGACTATCTAAACTTGCATCTCACGAACACCACTGAAGTTGTTGATGGACAAAAGTCCCGAGTTCTGGGATCGGTCGTACTTCGCGGCAACAATATCATTCTTCTAAACCCTGTAAACGACTAGTCCGGAATTACCTGAACCTGCTTTGAGAGAACAGCCGATGCTCCAGTGGTATATTGTCTAACCCCCCTGTGATCGCAGCTGGGTCGCTCGATACCCGAGAAAGGTGCTAAACCGTGAACGCTACACTAAGCGAAAAAAGCAAGCACGAGCTACTCTTAGCGCAAGGCAAGATAGCGCCGTGTACAGGATGCCACGAAGTATGTACTCCAGAGTACTGTTCGCTGCTCGATGAGTGGCTAGAACTACTCATGTAACATGCGGCCCGGGCTTTGACGTGTTCCGTCGAATGACGCAGGAAGCAAGTCTCTATTTTGGCGTTTTCTCGCTAGGAGCCACGAATTCATTTGCTTGAGGGCAAACCGGCCTCTATTGTAACGATCACCGATGCGTAACTGTGGTTTCTTCCGAGGTGCGAACCAAACTGCGTTCGATTTCAGTCCTCGATTAACAGATACTTTTTTCTAGAAAAACGCGACTCACAGTTGTTAAACACGAAAAACTGGCGTCGGCTGCGACTTATTTCACAACGTTGAAATACTTTAATCGCAAATATTACTATGGGACTTATTTTTGGGAAAACGCGACCGAGAGCTGGCCAAAAACGTGGCGAAATGCTATTATGGCTTAGATGACGGAGATTGTGAGATCGAAGTCATTGAGAGTCTTGACAGCAAGATGCCGAATGTCAGCTTCATAAACGAAATAAGGAAAGAGCTGCAAGTGTGGTGGCCTCGCAACATCGGCATGAAATCTAAGGTCGCGCGCTTATCTGAGTCAGATTTTGTATACTGCATCAACGAGCTTCGCGCGAGAAACGGATCACCCCCCATTTCCTCAGACGGGACGTTGCACAAGAAATGGATGGAATGTATGGCATCAAATGAGCCGCACGTATATCTCGTCGCGATCCGAGGAGAGAAAACCAAGTTCGTTTTGGTGAACACGCAAGTTCACTCCCGGAGCAAAGCCTAACTTTTTTAAAGATATACGGCCTCCCCTCTGCATTCGCTGAAGACGTTGATGATTGTGACGATCAGGAGATCGTGTGAGTAGTATAGAAGAGCAAATCAGCGAAATAGAAACGGAGATACGCGAGACACCATACAACAAAGCGACACAACTCCACATCGGTCGTCTAAAAGCGAAACTTGCGCGGCTTAAGGATAAGCGAGAGCCGAGGGGTTCGCATAAGGGAACTGGGTTTGCTCCACGAAAGTCCGGTGATGCTACCTGTGTGTTAGTTGGATATCCGTCCGCGGGAAAGTCAACCCTGCTAAACGCGCTCACAAACGCAAAATCGCCAGTTGGAGCTTACGATTTCACGACACTGAATGTCATCCCTGGTTCTATGGTGCACAAAGGAGCGCATATACAAGTCTTGGACGTACCTGGACTGATAGGCGGCGCAGCAGTCGGAAAAGGTAGAGGAAAAGAGATAATTTCAGTTGTGAGAAGCGCGGACCTAATATTGATCGTGGTCGACGTTTTTAGTGAATATCAAGTCGAAATAGTCAAAAAAGAATTGCATGACGCAGGAATCAGGATAAATCAAAGCCCTCCAAACGTAGCGATAATCAAGAAACCTCGCGGGGGGGTTATGATTAGCGGGACTCCCAATGCTGCTGAAATCGACGAAGCTACGATAAAAGCGATTTTACATGACTTCAAGATCCACAACGCGGACGTCATTCTCAAAGAAGACATCAGTGTCGATCGATTTGTCGATGCCCTAATACCGGGCAGACTTTTCGTACCTGCAATAACGGTTGTAAATAAGATAGATCAGTCTTCTGAGTCACCAACGTTCGGGGACGTTCACATTTCCGCAGAGCACGGCATCAACATCGAAGGCCTAAAAGACCTGATCTTTGAAAAACTGAGATTCATACGGGTGTACCTAAAACCCCAGGGCAAAGCGGCAGATATGGAAAACCCACTGATTTTGCGCCGCAACTCCACGATCGAGGAGGTCTGCAACCTAATGCACGCACGCATCTCCAGACGATTCCGATACGCGCATGTGTGGGGTGCGAGCGCGAGACACGCGGGGCAGCGCGTCGGGCTAAACCACGTGCTCTTGGATAACGATACTGTTACCCTGGTAGCCTCCCGCAATTACTCGTAGGCTCTGCTTTCCAAAACTCGATTCTGCTCGCGCGCTAAGATTTGAGCAGGAGTTTAGCGTCAAAAAGGTCCTAGCTAGATTTTGTCGCATTACACTAAGCTTATATCGGACAAATAAGCCATGTTGAACCAATGGAGCTCCACATTGGGGAGACGTTCAGCATCGACCCGGGGTATCTTGTAACTGAACGAAGCGCCGTTATCGGCCAAAGCGGAAGCGGCAAAAGCTATCTCGTCAGTGTGATCTGCGAAGAACTTGCCGCGAGTAATCTCGGATTCGTCGTGATCGATACTGAAGGAGAATACGCTGGGCTCTCCGGTTACAAGAGCATCGATGTAATTGATGAGATTGAAGGCATTTCGACCGACGAAGAGCGGGTCCGAAAAATCATCGAAGAGTCAAAAAGAATAGTCCTCGACGTTTCCGAGACTGATCCAAAGGTCATAGATAAGTTTTTAGGAAGCGTCTATCAAGTCGCCACCGACATGTTCCGAGAAGGGCGTGATCGGCAGAACCCTTTCTTAGTTGTCGTCGAAGAGGCTGACATTTACGTTCCGCAGAGAGGACGCGGACTCGATATCTTGCAGGTAATGAGCAGAAGAGGCAGAAAGCGGGGCCTTGGTATTCTTTTTGCGACGCAGAGGCCTGCTTTGGTCAACAAGAACGTTTTGAGCCAGTGCAACAACGTGTTCATCGGAAAGCTGACGTTAAGAAACGATATCGATTCGGTGCGTATATTTTTCTCCTCGATGGATGATGCACGCCAGCTGACAGCACTTGAACCGGGACAGTTTTACGTCCAAGGAGCTATCGCTGATCCTTCGTTCATCAAAGTGCGGCAGCGGAACACGCGCCACGGAGGGGCGACCCCCACCATTCAACGTCAGACCGAGCACGCATCGGATCTCAAACCGCACGGTGGCGTTCGCGCAGCACAGGATTTGGACAAGGCCGAGCACATGCGAGCGCGACTTGCTCTTAATACGACGACGGGAAGTAAGAAGGTTGATTATATATCATTCGACGAAACCAAGCTCCTCAGCGCCTTAAACAGTCACAAGAAGCACAAGCACTTGAAGTTCTTCGGCAGGAATGAGAGAGTCAATGACTTCAACCTGCTGATGTTGCCGATATTCTCGGTTTCCGTTCGAGAGATGAAGAAACGACTCTTAGGCGTGAGGTTCAACGACTACACTATCTTGATTGATGCCATTACCGGGGATATCTTAAGCCCTAACGGCGAGCGGCGGCAGTCTAAGAACCTACACCTTCTCGCAGACCTCAGCCTAACGCAACTGAAAGTGATGGATTTTATATTGGACAGCAGCGGCACCACCTATGCGAAATTGCGCGAAGCTCTGCCCGATAAGAACGTCAAATCGAGCTTGAAGAAGCTGGAAGAACGGCGCCTGATTGGCATAAAGGATGGGCTCTATTTCTCCCTCTATGACATAAGTTATCCAAAAACCCTCGTTTCAGAGAGCACTGATGGTTTAAAGCTTAGAGAGGGTCGCGCAGAAGATGTCATAAAGCCCAGGCTGTCAAAGCAACAACTCAAAGGACTGATACGAGGACTGTATCCTGGCTGTGAGGTGACTGATGCAAATATTATATACTCGCCGGTTCTTGAGGTCTTGTACGCGGGCGAGTCCTCAAAAAGACGTGTGAAAATAGACGCGTTGACTGGAAAGATTTTGCATAGCGCGTAGAACCTTATTCGATGCTCTGCCCGATTATGCGAATAGAACTGTTCTTCATGCGGTTTCGCGCTGATACGTTTATCAAAAGAGGAGTTATCGACTCGACCATAGATGACGCTTCAAGCGGTCCGGCATCTAAGGGAGAAAGCCCCTTTATGTCCTTTATCAGCCCCATAACGGTTTCTTTCGGCTGTTCAGAGCCACACACGAGAACGTCTAGGCCGAGCGCATCTTTGAGATCAAGCAGGCGTGCCGCAGGCGTTGTGTGAAACGCTGAAACGACATCATTGTTCGAAAGAATGGCTTGTATCTCGACGGCAGCGCTTCCATACTTATCGGCGGGCACGTAGCGCAAGAACCCATCTCTTGTCATTGGCACGACCGGAGATACGACTATTGCGTTACCCTCTAGCTGATCTTTGATCGCAACCGCCGTCGGGATCGCAAACTGATACTGGAGCGCAAGCACTACTACATCGCTTTGTATTATGGCTTGAGCGTTTTCTTCCCCGTACAGTTCGCACGTAGTGCCTTCCTTGAGTAGTCGCGATTCGCAGGAAATTGCCGCTTCCTCAGCTTTTTCAGCGCTTCGTGATCCTATGACCACGTCGTGTTTTGGAGCCCAGCGAAGCGCTAGCCCCTCTCCGATGTTTCCCGTGCCACCGAGCAAAGTTATGCGCATTGAAAAACCCGTTTGGATAGATTAGCAAAGATGCGTTTATAAACCTTTGTTCCACTGTGACCATCGTATCTGCAACGGTGCGGCGCCTTGAATACGCCCGACGTTACAAAAAGTTACAAAAACATCAAAACCGCAGCAATTCGATGCAAAACGCCTTCATAATAACGAGATTTTGTGGCTCTGACGCCTTATCTTAAACAAGAAAAAGAAGGATCCCGTGTAGGGATCAAATACGCCTCATCAGCAGGTATATCGACCCAGCGACAAGTGCCGGTATTCCGAGCCCAAGCAGTGAGAATTCTAGAACGGACTGCGGCGGTGAGCTTGCAACGCTCGTTTGAGCGGCTGGAACAGATAGTCCAGGCACCGAGGCATTGTCTGGCATTTCAGACGCACTTTTCGCAGCTATCAGGGAATTCGAGCCTGAGCTGCTTGACTGACCGGATGTCTGCTTGGAAGCTGCTACAAGACGGGGCGTCGAGGTGGCCTTTGCCTTCGTGGGGGCTGTTTTTGTCAGCGATGGCGTTGGCGTCGCGTATTTTACCGTTGTTGAGGTAACTTTTGGCGTTGGCGTCGCGTATTTTACCGTTGTTGAGGTAACTTTTGGCGTTGGCGTTGCTTGTTTTACCGTTGTGGTAACTTTTGGCGTTGCCGCGGGCTGCACGTTTTGCCCCGTTTTCAAATCAATGTGTGCGGTCTGAGTGCTTGGATCAACCACGACGGTGCCATATTGGTAGTCCCGTTGCCACGTGCCGTCTGACATCTTCTCAGCCTTGCTTAAGGCGGTTCCTAGGTGGATGCCGTAATCGCTAAACCACGTGGTCCCTGTCGGAGCGTAGAAGAAGTAACCGTCTGTGAGTAGCGCCGAACAATAGACGAAGTACCGCTCAGACACGCTGCCCTGGGCGTAAAAAAGGGCTAGCTTGCCATTAGCAGACGCGTCGAGAGCGTATCCGATCGAGTTGTCCCAGCCCTTATAAAACGGAAATCCCTCGTCCATATATCCGTCGAGAGCTTCAACGTACCCAGGAATGAAGTAGGCACCGTTGTATATTACAATCTTGTTCCCAGCTGCCTGTTTTACAGATTTATAAAGAGCGATCGTGCTCGATTGCCATTGGCCGTCTGACCCTGACCAGCTTCCCGGCCAGAGAACGTTGGGGGAGGTAAGACCGTTGTCAAGAACGAGTCCATCGAAGCCCTTTGATATGGCGTTCTGGCAAATCTGGACGCACATAGCCCTCCAGCCTGCATTGGTCAAATCCATGAGGGGTTCATTCGGGTACCCACTCGAATGAGTGTTGCCTGAAGCATCTCGAAGGTACCAGTCTGTATGCGGCGTACCCTCTGGACCGCCAAAGAGCGGGTTAAAATAAGCGAGAACAACGGTGTTCGGATTGATTGCTTTGATAGCTTGAATGTGCTGCGACGTCTCGGTGTAGCCCAATGCAACGACGTCATATTTTGCAAGAGTTGCAGCTGTGTCTCCCGCCCAGCTGCTTTTGAAATCGACGTACGTATGCGGCGCGCTTGCATCGATGAGGCTCTGGGCGTTGCTTCCCCCCGAGCTAGTCGTACTGGCTGCTGCAGCAGGTGGAATTACAAACCCCGCAACAAGCAATGAAACTGCCAATACAAAAAGCGCTTTAGTAGCATTTCTTTTCGCATGTTTCAACTAAACACCTCGGTATGGTAGCTCAGTGCCTTCAACGTACGATGGGGTTCCTATTTAAAAGTTCCTGTGCATTTTTTTTATAAAAAAAGTAAATAAAAAATAAAACGGCATAGATTTAGAATCAAAGCCGCTGAGTTTAATATAACCATCATTAATATAATAATAGCTCATTTAAAAGCTTTTAGCGGACAATATGACCGTGGCTCATTTAAAAGCTTTTAGCGGACAATATGACCGTGACGCGATCATTGCCCCTTTCGAAACGGCCGCAGCGCTCTCGCAAAAAGCGTCAGTTTAATAAGCAACCATCACATCTATACGACCCGCAAACGGAGTCGTCCTATGGATGGTTTATCGACGTCGTACCTTCTACTCGCCTTAATATTCACTCCTACTGTGCTTTCGCTCGTGCCTCTGATTCTCGGCGGCTTCACGCAGTCAAAAATTGTCGACTACGTTTCGACCCTTATCGCGCTCATTACCCTTGTCTTCGCTTCAGTCCTTGCCGTCGCGTACACCGGACCAGTGACCGCAGCCGTGCCAAACGTGGTTGTCAACAATGCGCAACTTTTCTCATTCAGCTTCGACGCGCTTAGCCTTCTGTTCTCGCTCGTTGTGGCGCTCATGGGGTGCGTGATCATATGGTACTCAAATAGCTACATGCAAAATGAGCGCGGAAGAGGACGTTACTACTTCCTCATGTTGTTTTTCATCGGCGGCATGCTGATGCTTGTCAACGCCGCCAATCTGGTCGTTTTTTACATGGGCTGGGAGATCGTGGGCATTTGTTCATTCCTTTTGGTTGGTTTCTGGTATGCTGACCCCATAAAGAACGAGGCCGCAAAAAAGGTATTCTTCTTTACACACATACCGGGAGAGGCACTGTTGCTGTTTGCTGTCGGCGCCTACGCGTGGACGGGCAGCGTTAACATAAACGCCCTGTTAACGTCGACGCCGCCAGCGTGGCAAATGAACACCCTGCTCGCGCTTGCACTCATCGCTATATTCGCCAAGTCTGCACAAATGCCGTTCTTCTCGTGGTTACCCAGCGCAATGCAAGGCCCCGCACCAGTTTCTGCGTTGCTGCACAGCGCAGCGATGGTCCCAGCCGGCGTGTATCTCGCTGCACGACTCTTTCCGTTATTTACCGGTGCCTGGCCGTGGGTGCTCGCCATCATCGGCGGATTTACCTTGGTGTTGGCTGCTGCCTTCGCCATGCGCGCTAACGACCTGAAAGAGGTCCTCGCATACAGCACCATCACAAACCTCGGATTTATGTTCCTTGCATTCAGCTTCGGACCGATAGGACTCGTCGCGGGATTAATGCAGTTCCTTGCGCACGGCTTTTTTAAGGCCTGCCTGTTTCTGGGGGCGGGGGCCGTTGATCGCACAGCGCATACAATGGATCTCAACAAGCTGGGCGGGCTATCGAGAAAGATGCCGTATACCGCGGCTTCATTCACCATCGCCGCCGTGACACTTGCCGGAGTGCCGCCTCTTGTCGGCTTTGTGAGCAAATGGCTCATTTACTCGAGCAGCATCGCCGCGACGACTGCGGGCTTGCAGGTCTTCGTGATCGTGGTGCTGGCAGGGAGCGTGCTCTCCGCAGGCTACATCTTCCGCGCGACGATTAGCGTATTCTATGGTCAGCTTCCGGCCGATTTGGAAGGCGCGCACGAGGCCCCCGCCACGATGTGGGTGCCACAGGCAATCCTTGCGGCGGGGTGCGTCGGTTTGGGAGTCTTCGCGCAATACCCCCTCGCCATCATAACGCAGGTCCCGTACAGCGGAACAGTGGTCACACAGTCCGCGGTTGTGCTTACCAATATCGAAATACCAGGCGTATCCAGTTTTGCTCCTGCCCTGGCAGCGATTCTCCTTTTGACGGCCATACTTGCCGGTCTGATCCTTAACGAATTCCTGACGCGGCGACCTCGTGAGACTGCTCCAGCATCTAAACAGCTTTTCGGAGCGGGATACGAGCTGCCTGAAGGATACGTGTATGCATCAGGAAGGCACATTCTCTACCAAGTGACGCAACCGTTCGAACGATTGCGATGGATTGACCCTGACTATGCCTACGCCGCAATCGGGCGAGGTGCGGACTCGCTATCGAGATGGCTTCGCCGGGCACAAAACGGAAACGTAATCAATTATGCCACATGGATATTCATTTGGCTGGTCCTCGCGGGAGCCGTTTTTCTCGTTTTTAGGGGGTTATGATGGAGACCGTACTAGCGTTTGGGATCCTGTGGGTGATATGCGCGATTCTCATCGTGAGCTTAAGCGACAAATGGTCAACGTTGGCACTCCTCGCTCTAAACTTGCTAATCGCCGCATTCTTGCTGACGGAAAACGACCCGATAGGAGCACTCGTGAAAGCAGCCCTCGGTATCGCGTCGCCCATCATTATCCTACTCGTCATCGCTCGTACAAAACAGCCCCGGCCTCGATTTGGCACGCTGCCTCTGATATCGGCCGCGCTTTTAGCCCTAGCGCTTTCGTATCTGGTAGCTTTTTCAATGCAATCGGAATTTCCGGCCGGGCGAATCACTGAAAGCTACGCTCTTATAATGCTCTTCGGTATCGCCTTTCTGATCCTTGTAAGTCAAACAAGCATCGTAAAGCTCCTGCTCGGTATACTCGTCCTCGAGAACATCGGGACACTTCTCATAGCGTGGGGCGAAAATACCGCGCTGCTTTCCGTAGTCGCCGAGGTGTTCGTGGTGTTAATCACGCTCACGATAGCCTTGATAGCGTTGATGGACTTCGCCGAATATGGGTCCATTGACGGCAGCAAGCTGACGAACCTTCGTGGATAACGGAGAACCAAAATGTATGTCGTGTATACCCTGGCCATTCCGTTGATCACTTCAGCGATATGCGCGCTTTTCGGTCGTAAAACGAGAATAGCAGCGTATGCAGCGGTCATTGGGATGACGCTCAGCGCTGTCCTTTTCACGGCCAATTTCTTTGTCCCCACAAGCGCGACTGCGGGTCTCGATTCATTTGCAACCACGGCGGGGCTGTCGACAGTGGGGCTTATAGTAGCGTACGTCGTGATCGTTATCGGAACGTTTGTAACGTGGTTTAGTCTCCCTTACATCAGAAACGCCGGGCGCATCTACTACCCTCTCCTTTTGATCATCATAAGTACCACAGCTGGGGCGGTTCTCAGCACCAACGTTGCGACGCTATACATCTTTTTGGAAATCGGCACCCTTTCGACAGCAATCCTTGTGACATATCGAAAAGGACGTGCGTTTGAGGCAGCAACAAAATTTATCGTTTTAAACAGTATCGGAAGCTCGTTCACGCTGATCGCGCTCATTTTGATGTTCCTCAACTACGGAACGCTCAACATAGGAAGCTTCGGAACCGCATCGAGCAACGCGGTTCTTTTGATGAGCCTCTTCTTGTTCATAGGACTGGGAACGAAAATCGGCGTCGTTCCAATGCATTCGTGGGTTCCTGATGCGTACGGCGAGGCCCCGACGCCCGTCAGCACATTTTTGGCGGGCACTGTCAAGGCGGCCACCGCTTTTATCCTCATTCGATTCTTGTTTGCATTACACCCGGCTGCCGATGTTGTGCTATTGTTCATCGCCGTCACGGCGGTGCTTACCGTGGGGGTAGGCGCCCTTATGGCGTACACACAGAAGGACCTAAAGCGATTCCTCGCGTACTCATCGATAGAACAAGCCGGAATCATACTATTTGCGATTGGCATTGGATCATCTGCTGCGCTGACGGGCGGAATTTTTCAAATAATTAATAACATGGTTATGAAATCACTCGTTTTCCTCTGTGTGGGGGCAATTATTGCGGCCACCAGGCAACGAAACGTTGACGGGCTTGGCGGCTTGGTGACGAAGATGCCGATCGTGGCGGGAGGGTTCTTGATTGGCGCACTCGCGCTCTCGGGAATCCCGCCACTCAACGGCTTTATCAGCGAGTATTTGATCCTTCAAGCGGGCTTCGAAAAAGGAGGATTGTATCCTGCCTTGTCAGTGGCGTTGCTCGTGCTAACGTTTCCTATGTTTGCGGGCTACATCAGAGTTTTTCAGCGAGTTTTCCTCACGGTTGATCAAAAGATAAAAGCGCCTACGGTGTCGTATCTATCTATTTATATAATAATCCCTATAATTATCTTGAGCGTTCTTTGTGTGCTGATGGGTGTGTTTCCGACAGCAATCGTGGACCAGATCAACAAGGTGTCACTCGCTGTGCTGGGGGGCCAATGATGTTTCGAGCAAGGTCACCGTGGGTCTACTTTATAAACACCGGATCGTGCAACGGATGCGATATTGAGGTACTCGCGATTCAAAATCCGCGGTACAGCGCGGAGCGCTACGGCGTTTTACGCGTTGGGTCTCCGCGGCACGCTGATGTGCTCGTGGTAACGGGCGCCATTACCAAACGCATGGAGGGCCGCTTGACGATGATCTATGATCAGATTCCAAATCCGAAAGCCGTCGTTGCGGTAGGAAGTTGTCCCACGTCAAACGGAATCTTTGATGGCGGATATTCACTAACGGGGCCCCTTGACACGATCATCCCCGTCGACGTCTACGTCATGGGCTGCCCTCCTCGGCCGCTCAACATTCTATCAGGCATTCGAAGCGCGGCAAAGATGCTCGACTCAAAGAGAAAAGGCAGAGGCGCTCGACCTACGGCACGATTTGACGAAGCGATGTCAAAGGAAACGGTCATCGATCCGAAGTTCCGCTCATCAGACAACGTTCCCGAGGCAGGACGATGAAACGATCGCTTGAAGACGTAGTACAGGTCATGGAATCGAGTCACAAGGGGTTAAACTCATACTACCGCGTTGCGCTTGACAACCTCGATGCAGCACTCGCATTTCTTAAGCAGGAGGGGGCACGAGTAGCCACCATTACCGGCAAAGATGCGCGAGATCATCTCGAAGTGCTGTACCACTTTGCCGTATCGGCTGAGCTTCACACCGTCATCGTGGATCTCCCCTACGACGCTCCAAGCGTCCCAACGATTACCAACCACTTTGTCGCTGCAGTGCTCTATGAGCGAGAGCTTATCGGCTTACTTGGCATCAACGTGATCGGAATTCCTGATTCAAGGCCGCTCGAACTACCCCCGAAATATACCGATCCGACGCCGCCGCTCAGGAGAGTGTGACCGTGGCAGAGGTCAACGACCGCGGCTTTGCGAAGTTGAAGGTTCCGATCGGGCCAAGCCACCCCGCCCTGGAGGAGCCTGCGAGATTCTTGTTTGACGTAGAGGGCGAGAAGGTGGTGGACGTCGACTACGAAATCGGCTACAACCATCGAAGCATCGAACGGCTCTGCCAAGAGCGGCCAATGCCTAAGATCGTATATCTTGTTGAACGCATCTGCGGCATCTGTT
>Ga0255362_1000007_pt1 | contig 76587 bp, 32 predicted proteins | sample GFST75r2metaG_FD_186000 | JGI IMG/M metagenome (GOLD analysis project Ga0255362, IMG submission 186000)
CTATTAATAGTCAGGAGATAGCGAGGTCAGAAAGTCTTTTTGAATATGGTATTATGCCTTACGAGATTAGTCTTTTAATAGAAAGCATACAAAAAACATTTAATATCATTATGACAGTAAACCAAGTTGCTAATTTAGAGAGTTTAGCAAATATTGCAAAGTATATTAGTAAACAATATACAGTTAAAGATAATAGATATAAGGATGAAGATTTGTCGCGTATTGCTTATACGCTTCAGGTAGGACGAGAAGAGATGGAATATAGATTAGCATTTACAGTAACAACTATTCAAGAATTATGTGAGGGATTAAGTGATTTTTGTAATGAGAAAGTTTTACCAAAAACAATGTACTATGGTTACGTTAATAAATACGAAGAAGTAAATGATATAGAAAGTGCTGCAAAAAAAGAACTGATTAGGTCTAATAATTTAGATAAGATAGCTAATCTATGGACACAAGGTGTGAGTTTTGATTGGAAAGAAATGAAAAATGATGTTCTAACAAAGATTTCATTACCAACATATCCATTTAAAAATGAAGTTTACTGGATACCAGCTGTGACAAGTGAAAAAAACTATTTATCAAAAGGCTCTATAGCACCATTAATAGATAGTTTTGATTCTTCACTTAGTTTTGAAGAAGGGATTGCCTTTAAAAAGACATTTTCATGCGATGATGAGTTATTAAAAGCACATCAAGTACAGGGAAAAGGTATTATACCTGGCATTGTACAAGTGGAAATGGCTTGCGAAGGGGTAAAGCAATTAACTAATGAAGAATTCACTATATGCAATGTTGAGTGGTTACGAACACTAGCAATTGACACAACTAAGACAGTTTATGTTGTTTATAAAAAACTAGATGAAGGTATACAGTATGAAATAAAGGAATATTCAGGTGACAATACGTTAATTACTTATTCAAGAGGTATTTTCAAATTTAATAAAGATGTAATAAGTAAAGACATAACGATAGACCTTAAAGAGATACAAAAACAATGTGATAGAGAAATAAGAAATGATCAAGTTTATGCAAGTTTTATAAATGAGGGAATTTGTTATGGCGAGTATTTTAGAGGCATATCTCATATAGCAGTAGGTAAGGACACAGCTTTAGCAACATTGACTTTACCTAAGAGATATGAGGGAGATTGCAAAAATTATATCTTGCAACCCACATTAATGGATGCTTCAATCCAATCTATTGCGTCACTTACAGGAAATATGGCAACAGGCTCAAAAGATACACATGTACCTTATAAGATAAGTGAGCTAAAAATTATCCACCCTGTTGAACAGATATCCTATGCATATATTGAAAGAAAGCTAAATACTTTTGATATCAGCTTAGTTGATGAAAAAGGTAATTTATGTATTAAGATTAGCGATGTTGAAATAAAAACATTACAAGATAATTATAGCAACTTCTTCTATAAACAGATATGGAAACAATGCGCATTAGGAGATATGATACCTTCAATAGATGAAAATGTGTTATTAATATATGATCAAACTGCAACTAGATTAGCTGATAAACTAAAAGGATTATATGACCAAACTCAAATACAAGTGATTGAGATGAATTTAAAACATGAAAAAGCTGAATTCAGAAATAGAATACAAAATATAGAAAATATTAATACCATATATTTTATAGATTGTATTATGTCTGAACATGAACAAAAACAAGAAGGTTATGCAAACTGTGAAAATAGCGTATTAAGTTTATTTGATCTATTACAAACATTAGTTACCCTAGGTAAAACAGGTACACAACTACAAATAAAAGTAGTTACTTCAAATGTATTTGAGATAGTCGGTGCCGAAAATATTAATCCATTTAGTGCGGCAGTTTATGGATTGATGAGTAGTGTGGATGCAGAATACAAGATGTTGAATGTTAATTGCATAGACATAATTACAACTGATTTAGAACGATTTAAAATAGGTGAATTGGTCAAGGCAATTAAAGAAGAAAAGGGTACTAAAGAAAGAAATGCAATTGCATTAAGGAATCATATAAGATATATACAAACTACAGAGATTTTGCATTTGCCAAGCAAGTACCATATTCCTTTCAAAAACAAAGGAATTTATATGATATTAGGCGGTGCAGGTGGTATAGGATTTGAAATAAGCAAATATTTAGCTAAAGAGTTTAAGGCTCGTATAATAATGATAGGAAGAAGTACTATTGATGAGAAAAAACAAGCAAAATTAGAGAGTATTTTTGAATTAGGAGGAGAAGCAATCTATTTGTCTGCTGACGGAACAGATAAAGTGGCAATGCAATATGCGGTAGATAAGGCAAAAGCAAGATTTGGTCATATAAATGGTGTTATACATGCTGCAGTGATATTGAAGGATAAGATGTTATATAACATGAATGAAGAAATGTTTAAACAGGCATTAGACCCTAAAATGAAAGCAAGTATTGTACTAGAACAAGTAGTTGGGAATGACTCTTTAGATTTTATGTTGTTTTTATCTTCAGTTCAATCTGTTTATGGAAATGCAGGACAATGTAATTATGCGGCAGGATGTACATTTCAAGATGCTTATGCATATTATCTAAACAAAATAAAAGCTTTTGATGTGAAAGTAATTAACTGGGGATATTGGGGTTCAGTGGGTGTTGCTTCAACTACGAAATATCAGGAGACTTTAGCACAGCAAGGATTTGAAACAATAGAGCCAGTTGAGGGAATGGAAATTATCAATAGAGTGATGGCGAGCAACGAGATACAAGTAATTGCATTGAAGAATGGTCAACATACTTTAAATAGGATGGTTTCACAACGTAAAAAGTCAGAACCTTATATGAGGACGGTACTGCTTAGCGATACTGTTGAGGAGCAGAAAGGGTTAGTAACACTTGAAAGTGTAAAGAATAAGATAAAGCAAATTTTGATGGAAGTATTAGGCGTAAGAGATAGTCAAATAGATGAAGCAAGACAATTTATAGACTATGGTGTTGATTCAGTGAATGGCTTAGATTTAATTAGCAAAGTAAACAATCAGTTTAGTATAGTCCTTAAGACTACAGTAATTTTCGATTATTCAAATATTAAGGCGCTTTCTGAACACATTTATGGTGAATTAAGTAAAAAAGAAACCCATCAATCAGATGAAATAGCTCAAACTAAAGTGGAAGAGAAACTAATAGAAGTTGTAATAAAAGTACTAGGTATTAACAGAACACAAATTGATATAAATAAGCAGTTTGTAGACTACGGAGTAGATTCAGTAAATGGTTTAGAGCTAGTTAATGAGATCAATGAGGTATTTAATATAGTGCTTAAGACAACAATTTTATTTGATTATCCCAATATTAAAAAGTTAGCAGTATACATATTCAATAAAGTGGCGGAAACACAAACTCTAGTAGTTAAGGATGAGCAATTATTATTATTGGAACAATTAGCCAAAGGAGAAATCAAATTAAGTGATGTATTGAAAATAATGGAGGAATAGTATGAGTACTAATAATAAGGAGATTAAAGAAATATTAGCATTAATAGAAAAGAGAGAATTATTGCCAAAACAAGGACAAGAACTTCTCAAACAAGTAAATGAAACTAAAAAAAAGATAGAGGTTAGTACACCTTTTAAGGCGGTTATTTTAAATAAACCAATTAAAGTGGAAGAATTAGAAGCTGTACCTCTAGAAGAAAAGGAGCCTGGCTATGATGAAGTTCAGATTATGGTTAAAGCATTCTCTTTAAACTTTTCTGATTTACTGTCTGTACAAGGAATGTATCCTAATATGCCACCTTATCCTTTTACACCAGGTTGCGAATGTGCGGGGGTTGTTAGAAAAGTTGGAAAAGGTGTAACACATGTTAAACCAGGGGACGAGGTTATTGTATCTAATAATATTACTTTTGGTTCACATTCTTCTTTAATGGTTACAGATAAAGAGTTAGTCTATAAAAAGCCACAAAATCTTTCTTTTGAAGAGATATGTGGGATGTCCTTAGTTTTTTTTATTAGTTATCATTCATTTAAGGTAGCAAAGGTCAAAAAAGGAGATAAAATTCTAATACATGGTGCGGCAGGTGGTGTAGGCCACATTGCCGTACAAATGGCCCAATATTTAGGGGCAGAAGTTTATGGTACTTATGGTGGAGCTACTGAAAAGGCAAATTATTTAAAAAGTATAGGTGTCAAACACTGCATTGACTATAGGAATTCTGATTTCAAAGAAGAAATACTTAAACAAACAAAAGGTTATGGTATAGACGTTGTGCTTAATACTTTATCAGGAGAAGCAATTCAAAGGGGATTAGATCTGCTTGCACCAAATGGAAGATATGTTGAGATTGCAATGGTAGGTTTAAGATCTACTAAATTATTTGACCTCTCACATCTTGTGGATAATCAGTCATTTTATAGTATTGATATAGGTAGACTTATAAAAAAACACCCAGAGTTAAGGGGAGAATATATAGGGAAAATGCTGGAGATGGTACAGGCAAATATTATTAGGCCTACAGTAGGGAAAGTTTTTCCACTTTCGCAGGTGAAAGAGGCTTATCAGTACATGAAACAAAGAAAAAATATTGGTAAAATAGTAGTTGATACAGAGCTTAGCGATGCTTTTATCCAGCAGGAAGTTAAAAAACAGACACAAGAATATGGAAGTAAAGAGGATGAACACAACAAAAATTATAATGTACCAATAAGAAAAACAGAAATTGCAATAATTGGTATGTCTGGACAATATGCAGGTGCAGAAAATATAGAAATACTTTGGGAGAATATTAGGTCAGGCAAAGATTCTATTGTAGAAGTACCAGCAGATAGATGGAATAAAGATGCTTATTATGATCAAGATAACAATAAGTTAGATAAAATTAACTGTAAGTGGGGTGGCTTTTTAACTGATATTGATCAATTTGAACCTATGTTTTTTAATATGTCAGGTCATGAAGTAGTTTATGCGGAACCTCAACAAAGGTTATTCCTAAAGGAAGCATGGTCTGCATTAGAATATGCAGGATATGCAGTGCCTGAAATAGGTGAAACAAAAGTTGGTGTATTTATGGGGTGTGGACCTGGAGATTATCAAGACAAAATGATAGAGGGCAATATACCATTTGATGCTCAATCATTTTGGGGTACTTCTCCAGCAGCAGCAGCAGCTAGGATTTCTTATTTGCTCAATTTAAAAGGTCCAAGTATTGCTGTTGATACAGCATGTTCATCTTCTTTAATAGCTATTAATTTAGCTTGCCAAAGTATATGGTTAGGTGAATGTGACATGGCAATAGCAGGGGGAACTTTTTTAACAACAACGCCTAAATTTTATTTGATGAGTAGCAATGCAAAGATGTTATCCTCTACAGGAAGGTGCCATACATTTGATAATGAGGCAGATGGATTTGTGCCAGGAGAAGGTGTTGGAGTGGTTATTTTGAAGCCTCTAGAGCAAGCTATAAAAGATAGGGATCATATTTGCGGAATTATTAAGGGATGCGGTAGCAACCAGGATGGTCGCACAAATGGTTTTACGGCACCTAGTACACTTTCACAAACACAGCTTGAACGAGATGTTTATAATAAGTTTGATATTAATCCAGAAACTATTAGTTATGTAGAGGCGCATGGGACAGGAACTCAATTAGGAGATCCTATAGAAATAGAAGCTTTAACAAATGCTTTTAGCAAATATACAGACAAAAAACAATTTTGTGCTATAGGAAGTATTAAAACCAATATAGGTCATACTTCTGTAGCATCAGGTGTTGCAGGAGTTATTAAAATTCTTTTAGCCTTTGAAAATAATGAGCTACCACCATCTTTACACTATAAACACAAAAACCCGTATATCGATTTTGAAAATTCACCTTTTTATGTAGTAGATAAAGTTCAAAAATGGCAATCCAATGATAATTATCCAAGAAGAGCAGCTGTTAGTTCATTTGGATTTAGTGGTACTAATGCACATATGGTAATAGAAGAACCACCTAAATGTACAACAAGGTGCACTGTTGAAAGAGATAGTTATATAATACCTTTTTCAGCTAAGACAAAAGAGTCACTTAAAAGGAAATTAGAAGAAATGTACAGATGGCTAGATAAAAATAGTTCTAAATACACTTTAGCAGATATAAGTTACACTTTACAAGTTAAAAGAAGTCATTTTAAATATCGTACAGCTTTTGTTGTAAAAACGGCTGAGGACTTAAAAAGTATGCTAAGACGAGCTATAGAAAATGAAGCAGATGAAGCACAAGATACAAGTTTGTGGAATACTGTAGTAACAGATTATTTAAAAGGAAAGGAAATAAATTGGATAAGCTTGTATAAAGATGAGGCATGTAGAACAGTACCACTTCCAACTTATCCTTTCAATGAAGCTAGATACTGGTTAAAAAGTAATGTATATAAAGGTAGAAATGAAGAAAAAAATGCGATAGAGTTGTTTGAACAATTGCAAAATGGTGAAATAGGTTTAGAAGAAGTAGAAATGTTAATTGAGGGATGTGCTAAAGGTGAATAATATTTATACTAAAAAAAGAATATTAAAGATGATACAAGAGAAGAAGATTGATACAAAGGAAGGGCTAAGTCTTTATAGAAAAGCACAGATGTGCCCTGATTTAGGACATGTTATGTTAGAGAGTGTACTAGAAATGAAACCTCTTAGTCCTCAAAGTAAACTTTCATTTAATAAGATTTTATTATTTTGTAGAGATAAAGAACAATTAGAGCAGGTAAAGTTACAACTGAGTGCAAGAAATATTCAAGTTATAGGCATTTTACCTGGTGTATGCTATGAGGAAAAAGCAATAGATGTCTATCAAATCTGCCATTGTGAAGTTGCAGATTATGTTCAATTAATTAAAAAGTTTATGGTACAAGATTGTGTAATAGATAGGGTAATCTACATGTGGCATATAGGATTAAAAGATATAGATTTACAGATACAGAAGAGTTTTAACTCCATTATTTGCTTAACTCAAGCATATATAACATTAAAAAATACTCATCCAATCAAACTATTATTTATGAACGATTTAGAGGAAAATGGTTTTGTGCCATGTTATGAAGCGCTAGAGGCGTTATTTAAGTCTATACGTATAGAGGATGAAAGATATAACTATAAAATAATTTCTGCACAACATATTAATACAATAGCAGATTATTTAGAGGAACTTGAAGAAGATAATTCACATGATTGTAATGTTTATTACGAACATACTTCAAGATTAGTAAAAGAATATAATGAAGTTACATTTAATGATGAGCTAAAAGAGCAGAGTGTAAATAAGAAAAATGGTGTGTATATCATTACAGGAGGAGCAAGTGGAGTTGGATTCAATATTGCCATATATCTTGCAAATAAATACCAAGCTCGTTTAGTGTTAGTAGGGAGAAGAGCAAAAGATGTTAGTATAGAAGAAAGAATAAATCACTTAGAAGAACTTGGAGGTATGGCTACTTATTGTGAGTGCAATATCAGTGACTTTAAACAAGTGGCAACACTTATCAAAGAAGTTAAGAATAAATTTAATACTATTAATGGTGTGATTCATTGCGCGGGGATTGCAAAAGATGCATTTTTAATAAATAAATCATTAGATGATATGAAACAAGTGTTGGCACCAAAAATATATGGTGTATTAAATTTAGATATGTGTTTGAAAGACGAGGCATTAGATTATTTTGTCATGTTTTCTTCTATTAGTGCAGTGCTTGGTAATGCTGGACAATGTGATTATGCTTTTGCAAATAGCTTTATGGATTATTATGCTAAGGAGAGAGAAGCAAAACGTAGTCAAAATGAAAGACGAGGACAAACACTTTCTATTAACTGGTCTTTGTGGAGTGAAGGCACAATGTCAGTACCTGCTGAAAGGGAAGAATGGGTCGCTGAAAATTTTGGCTTAATACCATTACCAAATGAAGAAGGAACAGATCTGTTTGAGCTTGCCCTACAAAGTAAAAAAGCACAATATATACCTATTTATGGTTTAATGAGTAAAATTAAAAACTATGTGTTTGTAGGTAACAAAAATGATCAAAAGACTGAGGAATATTGTGATGAAATGAGTCAAGAAATTCTTTCAGATAAAACAACAACTTTTATAAAAAATGTATTTTCAGAGGTATTAGAATTATCTCTAAAACAAATAGATTTACAAATTACACTTCAAGAATATGGCATAGATTCTATTATGGTTAATCGCTTTAATATGATAATAGGTAAGAATATTATAGGTTTACCTCAAACGTTATTATTTGATTGTGTAACAATAGAAAATGTAGTTGAGTATTTAATTCAGCATAATAAAGAGGATTTAATGAAAATGTTTGTATGTCATTCTAAAAAAGTAGTACAAGAGAAAAAGGATTCAGCAAGATCTATTTCAAAGGATATCGCAATTATAGGAATGAGTGGTCAATTTCCTAAGGCTGATAATTATGAAGAATTTTGGCGCAATCTGAAACAGGGGAGAGATTGTATATCGGAAGTGCCCAAAGCAAGGTGGAATTATGAAGACTATTTTACAGAGTATACGGAAGAATATAGTCATGGTAAAACGTACTGCAAATGGGGAGGATTTATAGATAATGTGGATAAATTTGATTCTGCTTTCTTTAATCTTTCACCTAGAGAAGCAAACGTAATGGACCCACAAGAAAGATTATTTTTAGAAAATGTATGGCATGCTTTTGAGGATGCGGGATATTCTATTAAAGTAATAAAAGAGGAAAGCCAGTCTAATATAGGTGTTTTTGTAGGTGTAACAACGAATACCTATATGTTATGGGGAGATACACAATTACGTGAAGGAAAAGAGTACATTCCACAATCCTATCCTTGGTCTATAGCAAATAGAGTTTCTTACATATTTGATTTCAAAGGTCCAAGTATACCAGTAGATACGGCTTGTTCATCTTCACTTACAGCTATTCATATGGCATGTGAAAGTTTAAAGAATGAAGAATGTGAAGTGGCAGTAGCAGGCGGTGTTAATTTATATCTCCACCCTCTTAAATATATTATGCTTTCACAAATGAAAATGCTTTCTAAAACAGGTAAATGTCATACATTTGGGGATGATGCCGATGGGTTTGTACCAGGAGAAGGGGTAGGGGCATTAATATTAAAACCTTTAGATAAGGCAATAGAAGATCAAGACCATATATACGGTGTTATAAAATCATCTGCCATAAATCATAGTGGAATGACAACAGGTTATACAGTGCCTAGTCCTAACGCTCAAGCTGATCTTATTATGAAAGCAATTGAAATAGCAAAGATTAATCCAAGGACAATCAGTTATATTGAAGCACATGGAACAGGAACTAGACTGGGAGATCCTATTGAAGTAGAAGGGCTTACAAAAGCTTTTGGTCATTATACAAGGGACACTAAGTTCTGTGCGATTGGTTCAGTAAAATCTGATATGGGACATGCAGAAGCAGCGGCAGGTATTTCATCAGTTATGAAAGTGCTTATGCAACTTAAATATAAGCAATTAGCACCATCTTTACATTCAAAGCCATTAAATAAAAATATTAACTTTGAGAAAACACCTTTTTATGTAGTAGATGAACTAAAAAGTTGGGAAAAACTTACTCTTAAAGATAAAAACAAAGAAGTTACTTATCCAAGAAGGGCTGGGATAAGTGCATTTGGTGCAGGTGGGGCTAATGCGCATATTATTATAGAAGAGTTTGAATCTAATAAAGAAAATAAAGTAGAAAGTAACAATAGAGTACAAGTTATTATCCTTTCTGCTAAAACAAGAGAAGCATTAAGGGCTAATGCAAAAAAAATGCATGATTATATAAAAGTAAATCAAAACGAGATGTCATTAGAAGAATTTGCCTATACGCTACAGGTTGGAAGATCAGCATTGGACGAAAGATTAGCTTTTATAATCCATGATTGGTGTGATGTATTAGAAAAGTTAGAAGGATTTTTACAAAAAGAGCAAGATTGTGAAAGGATATATTTGGGCAATGTAAGAGATGAAAAGAAAAATGCATTATCTGCAAAAAAATTAGAGGAAATAATAGCAAAAGAAGATTATGAATTATTAGCAGATGCTTGGGTTAAGGGTTCAAATATAGAATGGAAACATTTATATTCAGATAGATTACCTTTACGTATTGTGTTACCAAATTACACATTCCAGAAAAAACATTATTGGATTGATAGGGATTTAAGTGTAGCGAATTCAACAACATCAGTTGGGAAAGTGGGTCAAGCCATAGCGGATATTTCAGCGAAGCAAAAGTCTCAAGGGTTATTTAAATTGAACTTAGAGAAAGAGTTAGAGATATTTAAGACGAAAGTAAATGGTGATGAAGTAAGACTAGAGACTATAGATGGACAAATTGCTGTTATTTATATGGAAGATAAAGCGAATTCTAACATGATGACCTCACAGCTTTATTATATGCTGCTCAAAACCTTTAATCAAATTGATAGTAATCCTAACATTAAGGTTATAATTTTAACTGGTTATGATCATGTATTCTGCATGGGGGGTACCAAAGAAAATCTAAGTGATATTGCAAATATGAAAGAAAAATGTTCAACAGGTTCTATTATCTTTAAGGGACTTTTAAGTTGTCAAATACCTGTAATATCAGCAATGCAAGGGCATGCAATGGGTGGTGGTTTTGTTTTTGGACTTTTTGCAGATATTATTGTTATGGCAGAAGAATGTTTATATAGTACAAACTTTATGAAATATGGATTTACGCCAGGTGTAGGATCTACTTATATTTTAAAAGATAAATTAACTAGTAATTTAGCATTAGAAATGATGTTTTCAGCTAAAGAGTATACAGGTATGGAACTAAAACAAAGAGGAGCATCATTTATTTTTAAAGAGCAAGAAAAAGTAATAGACGAGGCGATTAATATGGCTAAGCTATTAGCTAAAAAGCCACTGAAGTCTCTAAAAGTACTAAAAAAGGAACTATCTGAAAGAGTACTTAGTCAATTGGAACCTATAATTGAAAGCGAAGTCAATATGCATGAAGAAATATTTAAGGATAAGGGTGTAACAGAGGTTAAAGATCGTATTGCACATTATTTTAGTACAGCAACGGGGGATAGCACACTTAATTCTATGAATTCTAAGGAAAATATAAATAAACATGTGGAAAATAAAGAATTTCAAAAATTAGTTCTTAAGAATAAAGTGAAGGCGGATACTTCTATAGGCATAGAAAATAAAGAAATTACTAACGAAGTAAGTAAAAAGCTTGTATTAAAAGATAATAATGGAATGAAGTCTGTGGAAATAAGAGAAAAAATAATAGAGTGTATTGCTAATGTCTTAAGAATGTCACCAAAAGAACTTAATTTAAAACTAAGTTTATCAGAATTAGGTATGGATTCTATTAGTGGAGTAGAGATGATAAGAGATATTAATAAAACCTTTAATACACAATTTGAAACAATTATAACTTACGATTTTTCAGATGTAATCTCTTTTGTTAAATATATAGAACAGGAGGTAGATGTAAAAGGAGCATTAAGCGTAAGTAATGAAAAAATTGGGGTAACAAATAAAATAGAAGTGAGAGAACAAGTACAAATGAAAGAGGAAGTAGCAGCAACAGGAGAAGGATCTTGTCTCGAAAACCAAAATGTCAAACAGGAAATTGTGAAATTAATATGTAAAATATTACAAATTGAATCTAATGAAGTAAATCTCAAATTAAGCGTCAATGAATTGGGAATGGATTTTATAACAGGATTGGAGTTAATAAGGGATATAAATAAGAAATTCAATTTAGAGATGGAAGCTGTTATGCTAAATGATTTTCCTAATATAATAGGTTTAATTCATTCAGTAGAAGAACAAATTTCAGGTCAATCACCAAGTGTAGATAAAACAGATGAACCAGAAGATAAGCTATTGGCAATATTAGAGCAACTTAAAAATAATCAGATTGATATAGATAAAGTTAATCTAAATCTGGAGGATATGATATGAGTTTAAAAGAAATGAGTAGAAAAGATATTCTAAGGATGGTAAAACAAGGTGAGTTAAGTACACAAGAGGGTGCAAAGTTACTTAAAGATCAATTAAACATTAAAAAAGACAATGGTGATAAGCCACATTGTGAGAAGGATGTTGCAATAATAGGTATTTCAGGGAGATTTCCGCAAGCTAAAAATGTAGATGAGTTTTGGAGAATCTTACATGAAGGAAAAGATTGTATATGCGAAATACCAAAAAAACGTTGGGATACAGAAGAATTTTATGACCCTGATATTAAAGTAGCTAACAAAACTTACTGCAAATGGGGTGGAGTAATAGAAGACTATGATAAATTTGATGCATTGTTTTTTAACATTTCACCTAAAGAGGCAGAGATTATGGACCCACAGCAAAGAATTATTTTAGAGGAATCTTGGAAAGCAATAGAAGATTCAGGTTACTCAGTACAGAGTTTATCAGGTGCAGAGTGTGGTGTTTTTATAGGAGCAACACAAGGAGATTATGGTAAAAGGGTTATTCAAAACGGTATTAATCTAAGTGCACAATTACTAACAGGAACACAAATATCTATGTTAGCTGCCAGAATATCTTACATGTTAAACTTAAACGGTCCAAATATTACTATAGATACAGCATGTTCTACATCACTTGTAGCCATTAATTTGGCTTGCAAAAGCATACAAGAGGGTGAAAGTAGTATTGCAATAGCAGGTGGTATAAATATTTTAACTACACCTGAAATGTACATTATGACAAGTAAAGGCGATATGTTGTCGAGGGATGGAAAGTGTAAAGCCTTTGACAACAGTGCAGATGGCTTTGTGCCTTCTGAAGGTGTAGGTGTGCTTGTTCTCAAGCGATTAGATAAAGCCATTGCTGATAAGGATCATATTTATGGTGTTATTATAGGATCAAAAGTTAATCACGATGGCAAAACAAATGGTATTACAGCACCAAGTGCACAATCACAATATAAATTAGAAACTAATGTATATGATAGCTTCAAAATCAATCCAGAAACAATAACCTATGTAGAAGCACATGGAACGGGAACAAAATTAGGAGACCCAATTGAAGTATCTGCACTTACAAAAGCATTTAGGCATTATACACAAAAGCAAAATTATTGTGCAATTGGATCTGTAAAGTCTAATTTGGGACATGCACTTATTGCATCAGGTGTGTTATCTGTGATTAAGGTATTATTATGTATGAAGCATAAAACATTAGTGCCCACCATACATTATAATCAATGTAACGAACATATAGACTTCAAAAACAGTCCATTTTTTGTAAATACAGAACTTAGGAAGTGGGAAGTTCCAGACTGTATACCAAGACGAGCAGCTATAAGCTCATTTGGGTTAAGTGGTACTAATTGTCACATGGTACTAGAGGAAGCACCTATTCTAAATCAAAAAAGAAAAGTGGAAAAACTTCCCTACTATTTGGTTATCTTTTCAGCTAAAAGCAAGGAAAGTTTGATAAATATTTACTGTAATTTATGTAATTACATGGAACGAAATGATGCGATTTTTGAAGATGTTATTTACACTTTAAATACAGGAAGAGGGCAATTAGAAATAAGATCTTATCTTATCGTACAAACAAAAGAAGAACTTATAAACAAGTTAGGCAACCTTATTAAAGGTAATAAGGTAACACAGTATGGGTTTAGCAATTTAAAAGAAAATGCAAGCCAAATTGTAGATGATTCAGAGGCCCCAAATATAATTGTAGAAGAATTAGCTGAAACGGTTGATAAAGATATTTATTTATTTAAATTAGAGCAATTAGCACAATGCTATTTAAAAGGGTTTGAAATAGATTTCCAAGAATTATATACAAAAAAAGATTATAGAAAAATTAGTTTACCGACATACCCTTTTAATACAGCTAGTTACTGGATTGATTATAAAATACAAGAAAATAAAATTGAAAATAGTAGAGCTAGTCAAGTGCAATATGTGCATCCTGTTATTGATTTAAATGTCTCAAATTTTGATGAGATAAGATTTATCAAAACTTTTAAAGGTGATGAGTTTTACATGAGAGAACATGTGTTTAATCATGTAAAGTTTGTACCAGGAGTAATTCATTTAGAAATGGCGATGGCTGCAGTAGAACTACTGACTGAAAAAAATGCTTATGTGTTAAGGGATATACAATGGATTAAACCAATAAAAGTGACAAATTATGATACGAAGGCATTTATTAAGTTAGCCAAAGTCGATGATGAAGTAGAATATACCATTGTATCGGAAAATGAAGAGGTTTATTCCAAAGGAAAAGTGAAGTTAACGGGTAAAAGATTAAATAACTTAACTTTTGATATTCAGTCACTTAAAGAAAAGGCATTGGAAATAAAAACAGGAGATTTTTATTATGGAGACTTTAAAGCTTTTGGGATGGAATATGGGCTTAGTTTTCAAGTTATTAAAGAAATGTATATAGGTAAGGACTATTGTTTAGCTAAATTACAACTTGCACAAAATCAAAAAGAAAACTTGAGTAAATGGACATTACATCCTTCTTTAATGGATGGTGCACTACAAGTTGTTGTTGCTTTTAAAGAAGCGATGGGGATTGGAATTTGTGAAGCGTACTTACCTTCTGCTATTGAGCAAATAGAAATTTTTGAACCTCTCGAAGAAGTATGTTACGTACATGCTAAAATTGTAAAACAAGAAGTTCCTACCTCTAAAACTCAATGTTTTAACTTAAACATAATTAATTCACAGGGAAAAGTGGTTGCACAAATTAATAATTATAAAGCGAGATATGTTAACAAAAAGAGTCAAAACAAAAATGAAAACTGTGAAAATATGTTGTATTTTAAAAGTAAATGGGAGAAAAGTATATTAAATAATCAACATAGTGAACTTATTGGGGATACAATAGTTTTTACTCAACAGAAAGAAATAGTGGCACCAATAAGTGCCAAAATCAAGGGAAATTTATATGTAGTGCATATGAGTGACAGATATAGTGAAGATAATAATACCTATACGATTAATCCTAATAAGATTGAAGATTATGAAGAACTTATACAACATTTAATACGTAAACGGGCTCAGATAAAAAATATTATATATATTAGTCCTAAAATGGATGTATCAGAACCGTATGAAATAAATGAAAGCATTGGATGTAGTCTAAATAGAGTATTTTACTTAAGTAAGGAGCTTCTTAAAGTACATGATCAAGGTGCACTTAAGTTAGTCTATGTTACAAATTCAAATGATGAAGAAATACACCTTGCAGACTATGCAATTGAAGGTTTTGCAAAAACAATGGTTATTGAAAATCCACAATTTATTTATAAAATAGTTCATATTGAACGACCAGTGGCAGAAAGCGTAGAAACGATTATTAATGAATTAGCTGTATTTGATAATGCTTTTGAAGTAAGGTACAGTAATCAAACAAGATGGATTAAGGTAGTAGAGGAACTAAACAAGAGTGCTTTTGAGCCTAATCAAAAAATCATTAAACAACAAGGTACCTATATCATAACAGGGGGTAATGGTGGACTAGGGTTAATTTTCGCAGAATATTTAGCCGAGCATTATAGGGCAAATGTTGTTTTAGTAGGACGTTCAGAACCGTTAACAGACCTAAATGATAAGATAGGGTTATTAAATAAAGAGAAAAGACGTGTTGTCTACATAAGAGGTGACGTAACAAAACTACAAGATGTACAAAATGTTGTTAATCAAACAAAGGAAATGTTTGGAACAATCAATGGTATTTTGCATAGTGCAGGCATACTTAAAGATGCTTATATTAGATACAAAACACAAGAACAGATGGAATCCGTATGGAGTCCTAAGATTAAAGGATTGGTTAACTTAGATGAATCAACAAAAGATGAGCCATTAGACTTTTTAGTTGCCTTTTCGACTGTTGGTTCAATTACAGGGAATATAGGACAATGTGATTATGCTTATGCAAATAGTTTTATGGATTATTATATGGAGTACCGGAAAAAGTTAGTTAAAAGTCAAAAGCGTTCTGGTATAAGCTTAGCTATTAACTGGCCACTTTGGGAAAAGGGTGGGATGCATGTAGATGCTCATTCAGAACAAGTATTAAAGCGTCAATTTGGGATGGTGCCACTATCAACAGAAAATGGAATTAAAGCTTTTGAATATGGGTTAGCAATAGGTGAGTCAAATATCATTGTAATGGAAGGCATTGTAGATGAGATGAGAACTAAATTTGTAAAAGCAAATCGAATACAATCCTCATATTTGCAAGAAAAACAAATTCTAACAAAAGAAATTGATTATGAGGAATTATATGTAGAAGCTAAAGATTACATTAAAGGTATAATAGCACAGGCAATTAACTTAGATCCTAATACCATGTATGACAAAGAAGCTTTTGAAGTTTATGGAATAGACTCGGTTATGATTGTTTCAATTAATGAAGAACTTGAGAAGTATTTTGGAAAAATTTCAAAAACCTTATTATTCGAATACCAAAACTTGGAATCACTTACAAATTATTTTGTCACACATATGAGGGTAAAACTAATAGAAATCCTCGGATTAAATAAAACTATAGACCAATCAACTCAAATAAAGGTGATTTGTGCAGATAATAATAAAGAAAAAGAGATTAAAGAATCTGTAACTATGACTAAAAATAATGATATTGCTATTATTGGTATTTCAGGGAAATATCCTATGGCAGATGATCTTGACGTATTTTGGAATAATTTAAAAGAAGGTAAAGATTGTATTACTGAAATTCCAAGTGAGAGATGGGATTATAGAGCAAAAAGTCATTCAGGACATGGAGATGAACAAAATGGGGGTTATTGTAAGTGGGGAGGATTCATAAGTGATGTCGACAAATTTGATGCACTATACTTTAACATTTCACCTCGTGAAGCAGAAATGACTGATCCACAAGAAAGATTATTTTTAGAAACTGCTTGGAAAGCGGTGCAGAATGCAGGCTACACTAAAGAAACGCTATGCAAAGACAAAGTAGGGGTATTTGTTGGAGCTATGTATGGTCATTATGAATTATTCGGAGTAGAGCAAACGATGCTTGGAAATACAATGGCACTTAATTCAACATTTGCGTCTATTGCAAATCGAGTTTCATATTACTTTGATTTAAAAGGACCAAGTATGGTTGTAGACACAATGTGTTCATCTTCAATTACAGCACTTCATCTAGCTTGTCAAAGTATTAGAAATAAGGAGTGTGATTCTGCAATTGCAGGTGGAGTTAATTTATCATTGCATGAAAATAAATACATCCTTTTATCGCAAGGTAACTTTTTATCAAGTGATGGTAAGTGCAGAAGTTTTGGTGAAAATGCGGATGGTTATGTACCTGGTGAAGGTGTAGGAACGGTTTTAGTCAAATCACTAGCAAAGGCAGAGGCAGATGGTGATTATATTTATGCAGTCATAAAAGCATCTACTATTAACCATGGTGGAAAGACAAATGGTTATACAGTACCTAATCCAGTGGAACAAGGGAATCTTATTAAGGAAACAATAGAGAAAGCCAATATACCTGCTGAAACAGTATCTTATATAGAGGCTCATGGTACTGGTACAGCCTTAGGTGATCCTATTGAGCTAACTGGACTTATGAGGGGGATGGAACTATCTAACAATATAAAATGTGCAGTAGGTTCTGTTAAATCTAATATAGGGCATCTAGAATCTGCATCTGGCATAGCAGCGTTAACTAAAGTTGTTATGATGATGCAGTACAAGCAAAAAGTACCTTCTATTCATTCAACTGTATTAAACAAAAATTTAGATATGGAAAATACACCTTTTTATGTGCAACAAAAAACAGAAGAATGGAAAAGACCAATTTTAATTAAAAATGGTAATCAACAAGAATACCCAAGACGTGCAGGAATCAGTAGTTTTGGGGCAGGTGGTTCAAATGGTCATATTATTTTAGAAGAGTATCAGCAAGCCCTTAAAGAGACAAAGACAAAAACTCAAGAACAATTAATAATTTTGTCTGCTAGAAATCAAGTATTGCTGAAAAAGTATGCAGAAGAATTTTACCAGTTTATTAGCAAATGCATTTTAAATGTTCATCATGGTAAATCTATTAACATTGAGAATAAAGAAGTAATGGAACAAGATATTCTTAAACTATTAGCCAGTGTATTTAATGTAAGTGTGGACGAAATTGATAGAAATATAGAGTTAGAGGAATATGGAATAGATATATTTATGGTTAATACATTTGTGCAGAAGATTAATGAGAAATATGATTGCACTTTACAAGAAAAAGATATTATTGTACAAGCAACTGTTGATAATATTGTGAAATATGTTATAAGTTATGTGTCGAATCGAGTGTCAAGCTCTTCTGATAAAGAGATTGAATTGGATGGTGTACTTTATAAGGAACAAGGTTTACTTGAAAGTATATCTTATACTTTGCAACAAGGTAGAGACATGATGAGTGAAAGGCTTGCTATTAGAACAAATAACCTAAGTACGTTACAAAAACACCTAGAAAATTATTTGAATAATAATTTAAGTAATGAAAAGATTTATGTAGGTACCAAAAAAGGGCAAAGAATTATTTCTGAATCAGAAGATAATGAATTAAATGATGCAATAAGGCATGCTAATTTAGATAAATTAGCATGCCTATGGACAAAAGGATTAAATGTTACATGGGAAAAATTGTTGCACACACATAAAGTAAGTAAAGTACCAATGCCAGTTAGTCCATTAAATAGTAAACGCTATTGGTATGATGGGTTTAAGCAAAAAGTAGCTAAGGGTGGTAAAACAGAAAAAGTAGAAGAGGTTAAGAAAATGCCTATTGAAAACCTATTAGAACAGCAAATGCTACATGCTTATAACACTTATCGTGGTGACGAAGTAACACTTGAAATCATTGATGAACAAATAGCATTAGTTATAATGCAAGATAGAATCAATAAAAATATGTATTCAGATGTTATCATAGACGGACTTATGGCAAAATTCCAAGAGATTAAGAACAATGCTAAAATTAAAGTTGCTATTGTAACTGGATATGACCACATATTCTGTATGGGAGGTATGCAAGATCAACTTTTTGAAATAGCTGACAGGAAAAAATCATTTTTAGATGCTCCGTTCTTATATAAAGGTCTTCTAAAACTAGATATACCAGTTATATCAGCAATGCAAGGACATGCCCAAGGTGGAGGAATGCTATTTGGTATGTATGCTGATATTACCATATTGTCAAGGGAAAGTGTATACACAGCTCCGTTTACAAAATATGGTTTCACACCTGGAATGGGAGCAACATTTATTTTAAAAGAAAAGTTAGGAAATAATATTGCAACAGAAATGATGTTTACTGCTAAATCTTTTACAGGTGAAGAGTTAGAGCAAAGAGGAGCTTCAGTAATATTTAGAAAGCAAAAGGATGTTTTAAATGAGGCAATAAGAACAGCTAGACTAATGGCTGAAAAACCAAAGTTGACATTAAGTTTATTAAAGAGGGAGTTAGCAGATAGAATCTTACCATCATTAGATAAAGTTATAGAAAGAGAAGAAGAAATGCATCAATTGACATTTTCTAATCCAGAGGTAAAAGAACGTATAGATTATTATTATTTAGATTCTAAGAAACGTACTTCTTCAGTTGAGGCTAAAAGTAAAATAGATAAACAAGAAGATCCGAATGAAATTATGGAACAAATATTAACTTATCTTGAAGAAGGAAAGATTACACCAGAACAAGCAAGTCTATTAATGCAGTAAGAATAAAGGAGATTATTGAAAAATAAAGGTTATATTTACACTGTTATGTATTAAATTAGAAGTATATAATATTTTTGGAATAATACCAAATATAAATTGACAAAATTAGACCAAAATGTTATTATTTATAATAAATATAATTGATTTTAAAAAAATAAATTAACTGGAAAATTGCAGAGGGGAGAAGTCGAATAATGTTAAGTCAGGATGAAATATTGAAAAGTGTAGCTAATCGGACAATGAGTAAGTTAGAGGCTTTGGAGCAATTGAAGTGTTTAAATGATAGTACCCAAAAAGTAGAAACTACAAAACCTGATTCATTAAGTGCTAAAAGAGAAATACCTCAGCTTAGCAGTCATATAGAAGAACTTGAAAAAATGATTATATACGTAATTGGTGAAATCTTACATTTAGATATTGAAGATATTGATACAGAACTAAGTTTTAAAGAATTAGGTGTAGATTCAATAAGTGGTTTGGAGATTGTACGAGACATTAATAAAATAGTAGACTTAAATTTGGATGCTGTTGTGCTCTATGATTATTCAACTGTAGATGACCTAGCACAACATATTTGTGAAAAGATTAAAACAGGTAATGGGTTAACAGAAAAGGAAGAGCTGATAGAAGAGGGAAAAACAGGTTTAGACGCTATTCATAAAGATGGTCACTATGCACAGTTAAGAAAACAGTTTATTAAAGAAGAAATAAAATATGAACATGAAAGTTATAAAGTAGAAGAACCAAGAACTGAAAAGGAAAAAATTAAGATTGTTGATGTAAAAAAAAAAGAATTAAGTAGTAACCAAGAGGAATTTAAAAGTAAGCAAGTAGTTAAGGAATCAATATCACATAAAAATACAAGAGAAAATAACAAGAAAAAGATTGCTATTATTGGAATGTCCGGTAGGTGGCCTAATGCAAGAAATGCAGAAGAATATTGGCAAAATATGAAAGCTGGAAAAGATTGCATTGTCGAAATTCCTAAGCAAAGATGGGATATTGACAAATACTATGATGATAATCCGAGTGTAGCCAATAAAGCCCAAAGCAAGTGCTTTGGTATGTTAGACGCTGTAGAAGAGTTTGATCCTTTATTTTTTAACATTTCTCCAATCGAAGCAGAAACTATGGATCCACAGCAACGAGTTTTTTTAGAAGAGGCATGGCGGGCATTAGAGGATGCAGGTTATTCAGATAAGGTCATGTCAAAAAAGAAATGTGGTGTATTTGTTGGAAGTACAATGGGGGAATATCAAAAGCTTATTGAAAAATCAGATGTTACCAATGAAATGGATGTATTTTCAGGTGTATCTCCTTCGATTTTACCAGCACGTATTTCATATTTTATGAATTTATTAGGACCTAGTATGGCAATTGATACAGCTTGCTCATCTTCTCTTGTGGCAATACACGAAGCTTGCCAAAGTATATATACAGGAGACTGTGAAATGGCTCTTGCAGGTGGTGTTAGATTAATGATTACACCTGATTTACATGTTCAAACGAGTAAAGCGGGTATGATGTCTCCTACAGGAAGATGTAGACCTTTTGATCAACAAGCAGATGGAATTGTACTTGGGGAAGCAGTGGGTGTTATTGTACTCAAGGCATTAAACCAGGCATTAGAGGACGGAGATCATATATATGGTATTGTAAAGTCATCTGGTGTTAGTCAAGATGGTAAAACCAATGGTATTACTGCCCCAAGTGCACGTTCTCAGACTAATTTAGAATTAGAAGTATATGAAAAAGGAGATATTAATCCAGAAGATATTACATTAGTAGAAGCACATGGCACAGGGACAAAATTAGGAGATCCAATAGAAGTGAAAGCTTTAAAAGAGGCTTTCGGTAAATATACAGATAAACGATGTTATTGTGCTCTTGGTTCTGTTAAGAGCAATATAGGACATACAACAATGGCTGCAGGTATATCAAGTGTTATTAAGGTTTTATTAGCACTTAAGTATAAACAGATTCCACCACTAGTTCACTTTAAAAATCTAAATAACCATATAAATTTAGAAGATAGTCCTTTCTATATTAATACAGAACTTGAAAATTGGGATGTGCCAGATGGAAAGTTAAGAATGGCAGCAATTAGTTCCTTTGGATTTAGTGGAACCAATTGTCATATTGTTATTGAAGAAGCCTAAGCAGAATTATACCAAAAACTTACACGATGAAATATAAAATTGACAAAAGTTACTATTTTGAAACCAATGTTCACTTATATTAACTAGGTATATGATATTGGTGAAAAAAATCTCTAGCTTAAATATAAGCAATTAATATTTGAAGTTGAAATTCCAATGACATTTTTTCAGTTTATAGGAGCTATGTTTTAAATATTTATAGAGATTAATTCCAAATAAAAATGGGAATTTATTATTATGATTTCTTGGGGTGGGATAAAGTGTAACTATTTTGTGAGCTAATGGTTAGTGCTAGTACCAGTTCTTGAAGTGAGTATAAACACAATTCTGGTTGAAATTTAAATTTCAACTAGAGTTTTTATGAAAAAGTTCTGTAGGAAAAGCACCAAAGTAGTAAGGAATAGGAAATAATCACTTTAGAGAGAAAGGTGGGATAACGATGATAGTGTTAAAACAAACTGCAAAGAAACAAGAAGAAAGTGCAGGTCATGAAAGTATAAAGAGCCCATATTATTTAATACCAATTTCTGCAAAAAGTAAAGAAGCTCTTATGCAAAAGATAAAGGATATGAGTAAGTGGTTAGTAAATCATGATATGACACAATCATTAGAGAGCATAGCTTACACCATATGTGTAGGAAGAAGTCATTTTAAATATAGAGTAGCTTGTATTATTAATAGCAAGCAAGGATTGATAAATTGGCTTAAACAATTAAATAGTGAATTAAGTATAGAAATGATTGATCAAAATTCAGGTAGAGACATGAATAAAAGAGTATTAAAGGATACAGAAGAACTTATTCAAAATTTAGTGAGTGAGTTATTGAAGATAAGTGATAAAACAACTTTGACATATAAAGAACAACTTGAACAACTAGCGGAATTTTATGTGCAAGGTTATCCAATAGATTTTTCGCATTTATATAGTGATAAAACATATAAGAAGATTTCTATGCCAACTTATCCTTTTTTGAGAGATCGTTATTGGGTTGAGATAAGAGAGAATCAAGAGAAGATGCAATTAACAAGGTTACATGCTTTAATTGATACCAATAAATCTACTATTCACAAACAAATCTTTAGCAAAAAATTTGATGGGGAAGCCTTTTATTTGAAAGATCATGTTGTGGGAAATAATCGTGTTTTACCAGGCGTCGTTTATTTGGAAATGGGGAGAGTAGTTGGAGTATTATCAGACACAAATAAGGTAGTTACTTTACTTAGGAATATTGAATTTTTAAATCCTATTAAATTGGCAAATGAGGAAAAGACTTTTGATACCGAGATCATTGTAGGTTTAGAAAATGAATTATTGACTTATAAAGTAATAAGTCAAAATAAAGAGAATGAAGTTATTGCACATCAAGTTGGAAAGATTGGATTAAGGGAAAAAACAGAGGTTATTCAAGCAGAATATATAGAGATGAATGAGATAAAAGCCCGTTGTCCAAATCAGATATCCGTTGACTTGTGTTATAACAATATGAATGAAAGAGGACTACATTTAGGAGAAAGTTTTCAAGCTATTAAGCATATACAATCTAATGATAAAGAAGTATTAGCAGAATTAGAGTTACCTAAACATTTAAATGATGAATTTGAGCAGTATTTACTTCACCCTACGATAATGGATGGTGCTTTGGAAATAGTAGTTAACTTGGTTGGAAATAAAGGTTCATTGTCCTTGCCATGCGCTATAAAGCAAGTGGAAATCTTGGCACCTTTAGAGAAAAAATGTTATTCCTATGCTATAAACAGCTTAGAACCAGAAGAAGAAGGATTTAAAAAATTCGATGTATGTATTACTAATAAAGAAGGGAAAATTCTTATTAAAATTAAGGGATTTACTTTTAAAGAAATGACAACGCAGGTAGCAAAAGGTCAGGGATCGCTTCTTTACTTTACCAATATATGGAAAGAAAGAGAACTGTCCAAGCATTTAGAAGGTGTGAAAGCAAATGAAATGATTTTATATTTTGGTGAAGAAGACAGCCTTTACACCCAACTAAATGAAAAATGTAAGGGGCAAATAGTTTTAATTAAAAAGGGTACATGGTATCAAAAAGATAAAGAACATGTATTTACAATGAAAGAAGATAGCACAGATGACTGTTGTAATATTTTAAGACAGTTATTAGAAGATAATATAGGAATAGTAGGAGCTATTTATGGATGGGATAAGTCTTTAATATTTGATGTGAGTGCTGATTATGAAAAATTTATTAACCCACTATTAGAAGTTAATAAAGCTTTAGTAAAAATGGTGCCTAAAGCTATGCGTATTTATTTCTATTATGAATTAGAAAAAGTAAGTCCATATCATGAAGCAGTAAGTGGATTCATGAAGAGTATTAATTTAGAGACAGGCAGTGTAAGCGGTAAAGTTGTAAGAATTCACTTACAAGAGGATAGTAGAGCTGCAGAATTACTATTAGAAGAGCTTATTGAGGAACAGCCTAAAGAAGTAGATATTCAATATGTACAGGGCAAAAGAATGGTAAAAGGTATGAATAGGGTAATATTTGATTATTCAGATAATATGAATCCGTTTAAAGAAAATGGGGTTTATGTTATAACTGGAGGAATGGGTAAGTTAGGTATTCTATTTGCTAAAGAAATTGCCAGTAAGGTAAAAACAACACTTATATTAACAGGAAGATCAACTTTGGGTAGAAAACAACAAACTATTATAGAAGAGCTGAAAAACACAGGTTCTAACGTTGTTTATTTACAAATTGATATTACAGTTAAAGAGCAAGTACAGGAAATGTTCGCATATATTAAAAAAACATTTAATAAGGTTACAGGTATTATACATAATGCGGGTGTCATAAAAGATAGTATGCTTGATAAGAAGGAGATAAGTGGTGCAAATGATGTTATTGCACCTAAAATATATGGTACTTTGTACCTAGATGAAGTATTTAGAGATGAGGCATTAGACTTCTTTATGATGACATCATCTATTGCTGCGCAAACAGGAAATGTAGGGCAATGTGACTATGCATATGCTAATCACTTTATGGATAGTTATGCCAAGTATAGAGAATCATTAGTAGAATGTAATAAGAGAAGAGGTAGGACAATTTCTATTAATTGGCCACTATGGCAAGATGGAAGTATGATGGTTAGTAAAGAAATAGAAACATTTTTCGTTAATACCATAGGAAGTGAAACATTAAGTAAGAAGCAGGGACTAAAAGCATTTAATTTAGCATTAGTACAGCCTTTTGGTCAGTTGTTAGTTATACAAGGAAATGAAGTAAAAGTTGAAAGGTATTTAGGTATTAGTGAACAAGGCAATTCGGATCAGACAAAAACAGAAATAAATACGGTGGATTTGATTGCTAAAACGGAGCAAGGGATAGCACAAGTCATTACTAAAATGCTTAAGATAAAAGATAAAGACATAGATATGAATAAAAATGTTAATGATTATGGGTTTAATTCTATGTCAATAGTCGAATTAACTAATAAAATCAATGAAAAGTATGATTTAAGTTTAACACCTGCTATTTATTTTCAATATGGTACCATAAAAGAACTTTCTGAGTATCTGTGTGATGAGTATAAGACAATTATAGAAAAAACATACGAGCAGAATAGTAAAGAGAAGCAGTTTGTACAGTTGCAACCTATAACAGTAGAAACTTATAGTATTGAACCAATAAAGCAAGTATCAAGTGCAATAACACCATCAAACCTGAATGATAGTGTTATTAATACAGAATTAAGAAAACATACTATTTCTTCTCCTATGGATAGAAAAGATGATCTTAGGAATGAACCTATTGCAATCATAGGAATAAGTGGTATAATGCCGCAATCCGAGGATATGAAGGAGTTTTGGGATAATCTCGAAAATAAAAGGGATCTAGTGTGTGAAATTCCAGAAGACAGATGGAATTGGAGATTAATTAATAATGCATTAAAAGATGAGTGGAGCCAACCTATTTCTAGATGGGGAGGATTTATGAACGAAGTTGATAAATTTGATGCAGAATTTTTTGGTATTTCTCCAAGAGAAGCACGTGTTATGGATCCTCAACAAAGACTGCTTTTGCAAACAGTATGGCATACAATTGAAGATGCAGGTTATAAGGCAAAAGATCTCTGGGGTACTAATACAGGGGTGTTTGTTGGCGTTGCAACAATGGATTATAGTGATGTTTTAAGAGAATACCATATCCCCATTGAAGCGTATTCCTCAACAGGGGCATCTCATTGTATATTAGCTAATCGTATTTCTTATTTGTTTAACTGGCATGGACCAAGTGAACCAATAGATACAGCGTGTTCTAGTTCTTTAGTAGCTATTCATCGAGCGGTAGAAAGCATTTATAACCATGATTGTGATATAGCAATAGCTGGAGGTGTCAACGTTATTTCAAGCCCACTATTACATCTAGCATTTAGTAAGGCGGGAATGCTTTCACCAGATGGGCGTTGCAAAACATTTGATCAGGCAGCTAATGGTTATGTAAGAGGTGAAGGATGTGGAGCAATTTTATTAAAACCTCTTAGTAAAGCATTAGAAGATGGAGATAATATTTATGGCTTAATTAAGGGAACAGGTATTAATCATGGTGGAAAAGCTAATTCGCTAACAGCGCCTAATCCAAAGGCTCAAGCTGATCTTATTATGAAGACTTATGAAAAGGCAGGTTTTAGTCCAGATACTGTAAGTTATATAGAAGCACACGGAACGGGAACAAATTTAGGAGATCCAGTTGAAATTGATGGTCTAAAATTGGCATTTAAACAAATGTATGCTAAAAGTTCTGTAAAAATGTATAGAAAGAATTATTGTCATGTAAGTTCAGTTAAGACTAATATAGGTCACCTAGAAGCAGCAGCAGGTATTGCAAGTATACTTAAAGTTATTTTATCTATGAAGTATAAGAAGATAGCAGGAAATGTCCATTTTAAAGTATTGAATCCGTATATTTTAATTGAAGACACACCGTTAGATATAGTAAAAGATACAATTGTATGGAAAAGATTATCTGATAAAGATGGTAAAATAATACCAAGGCGTGCAGGGGTTAGCTCCTTTGGCTTTGGTGGTACAAATGCACATATTGCATTAGAAGAATATATTGATGATAGAGAAAAGATAGCTGCTGAAAGAGAACAGGAACAAATAATAGTGCTTTCTGCTAAAAGAAAAAGTGCGTTAAAAGAAGCAGTAGGACAACTCATTAATTATTTAGAAAGTGAAGAAAGTCAAACAGTTCATCTAGGTGATATTGCATATACTTTACAGGTCGGTCGTGAAGAAATGGAAGAAAGACTGGCTGTTGTTGTTACAAGTAAAGAGATGCTTTTAGATGAATTGAAAGAGTTCATGGAAAACAAGGTTTGTAATATTATAGAGGGAAGCATAGAAAATGATAGCAAAAAAGTAGTTACTGACATGGACGAAGAAGCTTATTATGTTGATAGGTTACTTCAAGAAGGAGAATTAAATAAATTAGCACGCTATTTTGTAATGGGTGGAAGTATTGAATGGTCAATCTTACATAAAAATAAAAGATTGAAACGTATCCCACTACCAACGTATCCTTTTGCAAAAGATAAACATTGGATTCAAGAAGGAACCCCTACATTTGAAAATGGATTTTTAAGCAGTGAAACAAATAAAAATAGGCAGATAATAAGTTCAGTAGTATCCAATGAGACGACACAAGGGCTTCATCCAATGATAGATGTCAATGAATCTACACTATTTCAACAAGTATATAGAAAAAGATTGAAACGTAGCAGCTTTTATTTAAGAGATCATGTTGTAAACAAAATGATTCTTTTACCGGGTGTGGCATACTTAGAGATTTTAAGAGCAGCTGCTAAATTAGCAGGAGTACAAAAGGAAATAATTCGGTTTAGAGATATTGTATGGCTTCAACCTCTTATAATGTTAGAAGAAGAAAAAGATCTTTATATATCGTTATCTCTAGAAAATGGAAGAGTTAATTTTACAGTTTATACTTATAAGGACAAGGTTAAAGTAATTCACTGTGAAAGCTATACTAACTTAGAAGAGACACAAGAAATAGAAGCATCACATACATTTGATTTAGGGAGTATTAAAGATAGATGTTCAAACCTAAGAGATAAATCAGAATGCTATAATGGGCTCTATAAAAGAGTTGGATTTGATTATGGTCTGACCTTTCAAGTAACAAACTGGGTTGTAAGTAATGAATATGAGGTGCTTGCTCAATTAGAACTATCAAAAAATTTAGATTGTGTAGATGATAGATTTGTATTGCACCCAGCATTGTTAGATGGGGTCATAAGAAGTATAGCTTGTATGGGAGATCAAAACCATAATATAACGCATGTACCATTTTTCTTGGGGGAATTAGATATATTAGGTAAAATCCCTGACAAGTGTTACGCATATTGTCGATTGGTAAAAGAAACTAAAGAGAATGACACAGGTACTATGAAATTTGATATATCTGCTTTAGATGAGAATGGTAAAGAAGTTATACGCATTAAAAACTTTACAGCTAGGCCTTATAAATCAAAAGATACCAGCGCAGATAAACTTGTTTATATAGAGGACGTTTTTAAAGATGTTCCTTTAAATAGTATTGATAAAGAACTCGCTTCATTAGAAAAGAAAGATGTAATTCTTATTATCGAAAATAATGAGAAAATGTATAATTCATTATTCAAATATTGTACATTGCATCACCTAGAAGAAAATATTATTAGAATATCAAGTGATATATATTTTCGATGTTTACATTCAAATCATTATATGATGAATCTAAATATCTACGAAGATTATGAAAGATTATTTAGGACACTTGTAGAGGAAGGAAAGAATATTAAATATATTATTAATATATTTAATATGAAAGAAGATTTAAATAATACAAGCACATACGACATAAGTACAGTATTAAATGATAGTATTTATCAGGTGATGTATGCATTCAATGCAATTTATTATGGTAAGTATGCGGATAAGATTAAGTATTTCTTTTCATTTGATACATCAGACACTGATAGTAGTTCCATATTACAAAGTATAGGTGCCTTTTCACATTCGATGCCTGCTATTAATCATAAGTTTGAATTAGTGACTATAGAGTTTGAAAATGAGGAAAATGTTGAGAGTCGCATGATGAAGCTATTCGAAGAAGTACTTTTATTAGTAAATCATAATGGAACTTATATTAAGTATGAAAGCAATAGACGTAAAATTCTTACATTAGGCATAGTAGATGAAAAAAAATATATTAATGAACTAACAGAATTTAAACAACAAGGAACTTACATTATTACAGGTGGGTTGGGTAAATTAGGGTATTTATTTGCTAAGGAGCTTGCCAAAAACTATAAAGCAAATCTTGTATTGACAGGAAGAAGAGTAATAGGAGAGAAGCAAATTGGGCAAATTAAGCAATTACAAGATTTGGGAGCAAAAGTTCTATACAAACAAGCTAACGTAGCAGATAAAGAGTCTATTGAATACGTATTAAAGGATGCTAAAAAGCAATGGGGAAAAATTAATGGTGTAATACATTGCGCGGGTATTATTGGTGAAACGCCTATTCATGAAACAACTAAGGAGCAGTTTAATGAGGTTCTTACACCTAAAGTTTTTGGAACATTAAATATAGATCAAGTAACACAAAATGAAGATTTAGATTTATTTATTATGTTTTCTTCCATTTCTACAGAAATAGGTGATTTAGGTGCATGCAGTTATGCTATAGCTAATGGATTTATGGATAAGTTTGCTAGAAGAAGAGAGACATTGAGATTGAAGGGAATTAGAAAAGGAAAGACAATTGCTATGGCGTGGTCGTTATGGAAGGATGGAGCCATGGATATTCCAAAAGAACAATCAGACATGTACTCTAAGTATTATGGAATGAAAGAACTTGAAGCAGAAAGAGGAATAAAAGCATTTTATAATGCTATAAAAATAGGAAAACCACATCTTTTAATAACAGCAGGTGATGAAGTAAAAATTAAGAGAGCACTTAAGGTCCAAATGGATGCAGAGAGTATAAGTATTGAACATATAGAGGAAGTAAAAGAAATAGAGAGTATAACTAGAGGAGAAGAGCAAGAATTTGAACGTAAGTTATTAAAAGGAACAGAAAACTATTTGAGAAATGTATTGTCACAGGCTAGTAGTATTCCACCAGAGAGAATAATGCCAAATGCAAATTTTGAAAAGTATGGTATAGACTCTATTATGATTATGGAGTTAAACAAAAGACTGGAAAAGGATTTTGACGCATTAGATAAAACATTATTCTTTGAATACAACACACTTAATGAACTAGTGAAATACTTCTTGAAAGAACAAAGATACAAATTAATACAAGTACTTGATTTAAAAGATAAGGTACATGAGGAGGATAAAGAAATACCTATTTCTTTGGAGGGATTGCATAATTTCAAACAAGAAATAGATGTAACAATGGGTAAAGAGTCAACAAAACAAATTGCTGTGACAGAAGAAGATGATGATATCGCCATTATAGGTATTAATGGTAAATATCCAATGGCAAACAATCTAGATGAGTTTTGGAATAATTTAGTAGATGGTAAAGATTGTATTACGGAAGTTCCAAAAGAAAGATGGAATCACTCTATGTATTATTCACCAAAAAAGGATCAAGCGAATAAAGTATATAGCAAATGGGGTGGTTTTATAGATGATGTGGATAAGTTTGACCCTTTATTTTTTCAAATCACACCTAAAGATGCTGAATTTATTGATCCCCAAGAAAAACTATTCTTACAAGATGTTTATGGAACATTAGAAGATGCAGGCTATTGTGGAAGAAAAAGTAAACCATCTAAAGTAGGCGTATTTGTGGGTGTTATGTATGGTCACTATCAATTATATGGTTTAGAAGAAACATTAAAAGGTAATTTAACAGCATTGAGTTCGTCGTATGCATCTATTGCCAACAGAGTATCTTATTTCTTCAATTTTCAAGGACCAAGTATTGCACTAGATACAATGTGTTCATCATCATTAACAGCTTTCCATTTAGCTTGTGAAAGTATTAAACGTGGTGAGTGTGAAATGGCTATCGCTGGTGGTGTCAACGTAACGATTCATTTAGATAAATACATTTTCTTAAGTACGCAGAGATTTGCATCTAGTGAAGGTAAATGTCGTTCATTTGGCGATAATGGAGATGGTTATGTGCCAGGAGAAGGTGTAGGATCAGTTCTTTTAAAGCCACTTAAAAAAGCAATTGCTGATAATGATAATATTTATGCTGTTGTAAAAGGAACATATATTAATCATGGTGGAAAAACAAGTGGTTATTCTGTATCTAATCCTAATGCACAAGCAGAGGTTATTTCAGAAACTTTAAAGAAAGCAAATATTAATCCAAGAACAATAGGATATATAGAAGCACATGGTACAGGAACAGCACTTGGCGATCCTATTGAAATCAGAGGATTAGTTAAGGCATTTGAGAAATATACCAAGGATAAACAGTATTGTCGTATTGGTTCAGTAAAATCTAATATTGGACATGCAGAAGGAGCGGCAGGAATTGCATCAATTACGAAAACTGTTTTACAGCTGAAAAACAAAAAAATTGTTCCATCCTTACATAGTAAAGTACTTAATTCTAATATTCAATTTGAGAATACTCCTTTTATTGTTCAACAAACTTATGAGGACTGGATGCCCAATACAATAATAGAAAATGGTAAATTAGTAGAATATCCTAGAAGAGCAGGAATTAGTTGTTTTGGGGCAGGTGGTGCAAATGCTCATGTAATATTAGAAGAATATGTAAAAGGTAAAAAAGAAACAAATATACAACATGAGTACACAGATAAAGAACTTATCATTTTATCTGCAAGAACAGAAGAGAGGCTAAAAGATTATTGCGCGAAAATGGTAAAATTCTTACAAAAAGATAACATGGTGGATTTAGAAACTTTATCTGAGAAAGTAAAACTAGAATGTTTAGAGATAGTAGCAAATATTCTTGGTGTTGAACCAAGTAGCATATCTTATGATATGGAATTTGAAGAATGTGGCTTTGATTTAGTAACATTAAATATCTTATTAAACAAAATTAATTCATCTTATAGCATAGCACTTACTACAAATGAATTAGTTGAAAACAATACATTAGTTTTATTAGCAAATTATCTTGTATCCAATAATAGAAGTTTTTTTGAAAAATGTTTTAATCTAATTGGATTAAGTCAACAGGGTGATACGCCAAATCTTGCAGATATAGCTTACTCTTTACAAGTTGGTAGGTATGCTGTAGAAGGTGCACGTTTTGCTACAATTGTATCATCTTTAGATGAACTTTTAGATGATTTAAATAGTTATACGTTATCTAATAGGTTAAACAGTAGAGTCAAGGTAGTTAATTTAAGACAAATAAAACCTGCTGCTAAAGGTCAAAGTTATGAAGTAGAGGATATGGAAAAGTTATATAAAGAGAGAAATTTAGAACAACTCGCTACATTATGGTGTACAGGTAGAGATGTAGAGTGGGAAAAACTTTATGAAAATCAGCGAAGAGCTCATGTTTCACTTCCAAAGTATCCATTTGAGCGTATAAGGTCATGGTTTACACCATCTTCAGTATGTAATAAGGTTATTGGAACGAATAAGTCAGATGTTCTTCATGAGATGATTGATGAAAATATTTCTACATTCAAAAATATATGCTATAAAAAAGCATTGAGCAAAAATGATTTTTATATAAGAGATCATGTAATACAAGGGAAAACTTTATTACCAGGTGTAGGATATTTGGAAATGGCATGTGCAGGTGCACGCTTGGCTAATGATGGGAAATATGTTAGAAAACTGAAAAATGTTGTATGGATGAAGCCTATAGAAATAGAAGAACAACCTGTTCCGACATTCTTGGCGTTTACTAATTATGAAGAGCAAACGAGTTATGAGATATATACTTTCAATAATAATGAAAAACATATTTGCTCTAAGGGTAAAATTGAATACGAAGAAGTATCTGCTAGCGTTGTAGATACAATGGATTTAAATGAATTAAAAAATAGGTGTACCAATCACATAAAAGGCGATATTCTATATAAAAACTTCCAAGAAGTAGGATTAGAGTATGGTGAAGGACTTAGAGCAATACAAGAGGCTAGTAGTAGTACAAATGAAATACTTAGTAAAATTGCTTTACCAAAAACTCTAAAAAATAATTTTTCTAAATATACACTACATCCAAGTTTATTAGATGCAGCATTACAAAGTATTGCAGCATATACAATGATTAACAAGTTAAATGAGAAATCAGTATTATTACCTTTTTCAATGGGAGAATTGGAAATAGTACAACCTTTAGAAGAAACTTGCTACGTTTATATTACATTGAAACAAGGTAGTTCTTCTCAGAGTGGCAATATTAAAAAATATAATATTACTATTCTAAATGAAACGGGAAAGGTTTTAGTAAAGATTAAAGATTTTACTGGAAGAGAATTTAAAGCACAAGGACCCATGAGTTCAGCGGCTAAGAAAGAAGAGCAGCAAAGAGATAAAAAAATAGAACTTATGGAGTTACTTAGAAAATTGGAAGATGGGGAGATAACACTTACAAAAGCAGAACAACTTATGGAGGGGATAGAATGAATGGTTTGAGTAAAAGTGAAATACTTGAAATGATTGCAAGCCATAAGATAACATCGCAAGAAGGATTTGAACTAATAAGCAAAAGCACAGGAGAAAAATTAGGGACAAATTTAGTGTATACTCAATACAACTGGAATGAGGTTGAGAATATTCTCAACCTTCCCATCTCCTATTCAAATAGGACAATTGTTATTTTCAGCAAAAGTAATCAATTAAATGAAATATTCAAGAATGATGAGCAATCAGTCGTGAATCATCAGATTATTACAAGTCATGCACAGCAACAAGAAGATTATGAAAGGTTATTTGAGGATTTAAAAGCACAAGGGATTGAAGAGTTTAATATCCTTTATAGTTGGGATAAAATAGTAGATAATAGTGAATTCACAAAACAAAATATAGAAGAAGTATTTTATTTATGCAAAGCACTTACCAAAATAAAACTTAAGGAATATGTGCAACTTGTAATTTTTTATAGGGATGAAAATGGAAATGTACCTGTAGATTTTGAGGCATTGGGTGGATTTTCAAAGTCCATTCGTTTAGAAAATCCTAAAATAGGGTTAAAAACAGTACAAGTAGGAGAAGGCATTAGTCAAAACAAAATAATAGATATTATTTATACAGAATTTAATAAAATCTGCTTTGATGATGTTCAAGTTAAATATAGTAGTGACAAAAGGTATATTAAACAAATTAATACATGCAAGTTAGATTTAGGAAGCAATAATAAAAAAGTACTCAAACAAAATGGAGTGTATCTCATTACCGGTGGACTTGGGGCATTAGGATTTAAATTTGCCACTTACTTAGCAGAAAAATTTAAAGCACAGGTAATTCTTTTAGGCAGAACGGAGTTAAACAGCAAAAGGAAGATACAACTAGACATGCTAGAGAAGTTAGGGGCTAAAGTAAGTTATGAAGTAGCTGATATAACAAATTCCGAAGATATAGAAAAATTGCTTAAGAGGTATACTCATATTGATGGTATTATTCATAGTGCAGGTATAATAAAAGATAGCATGTTAACCTATAAAACTTATGCAGAATTTGAACAAGTAATAGCAGCTAAAGTGAAGGGAACACTTTATTTATACGAAGCTATGAAATCAGGGAATATTGATATTATGGTATTATTTTCCTCTATGGCAGCTGTTATAGGAAATGTAGGTCAAAGCGATTATGCTTATGCAAATGGGTTTATGGATGCTTTAGCTAATAAATCTGTAAACAAATTATCTTATGGGAAAATAATTTCTATTAACTGGCCGTTATGGGAAAAAGGTGGTATGAGTGTTACAGATGACGTAAAAGTAATGATGAAGAAGAAATTAGGGGTTAATCTTTTAAGTGATAAAGTTGGATTAACTGCTTTTGAAGATATATTAAGTTCGGGAATATCACAAATAATGGTTTTAGATGGTCAACAAGAGGAGATAGTAGAAAAATTAGGCATTAATAGAGTAAGAGAGTACAAGCAAGAAAGAATAATAGTGAGTAATAGTTTATCTGAGCAAGAAGAAGAAAAACTAATCAAAAGTACGCAAGATTATTTGAGAAAATTAATAGCTGAGGTTACAAAAATACCTTATGAGGATATAGGAATTTATGAATCATTTGAAATGTATGGTATGGATTCAATTACAGCAATGCGTATCAATGATGAATTAGAAGGAAACTTTGGGGAGTTATCAAAAACTTTAATGTTTGAATATCAAAATGTAGACGAGTTTGCTAAGTACTTTGTTGAGAATTTTAGAGAAAAATTAATGAAATTATTTGGTATAGAAATTATAAGTACTGAAACAAAACAAAGTGTAATCAAACCTATGGAGGAAGTAAAAGAAAAGGTAACTAGCCAAGAAGTAAGAGTAAGCCAAAGTCAAGATAAAAAGTGTGTACAACAAATAGATAAGAATGGAAGAGATATAGCTATTATCGGTCTTAGTGGGAAATATCCAAAAGCCAACAATGTTAATGCATTTTGGAAAAACTTAGTTGATGGCGTGGATTGTATTATTGAAATTCCAAAAGAAAGATGGGATCATACGCCTTATTATTATCAAGAGAGAGGCATATTAGGAAAAACTAATAGTAAATGGGGCGGATTTTTAGATGATATGGATAAGTTTGACCCTTTATTCTTTAATATTTCTCCACGAGAAGCTCATCTCATGGATCCTCAGGAAAGATTGTTTTTACAGACTTCATGGGGGGCATTGGAGGATGCTGGATATGCCAAAAATGCATTTAATCAGAAAAAGGTAGGTGTATTTGTAGGGGTTATGTATGGTCAGTATCAGATGTTACCTTCTGAAGTTGATGGACAGATATTAGCACATACTTCTATTTATGCATCTATAGCTAACAGAGTTTCTTATTATTTAAATTTAAGTGGACCAAGTATGGCGATTGATACAATGTGTTCTTCATCATTGACAGCGATTCATTTAGCATGTGATAGCATTCGTAAGGGTGAAAGTGATATGGCTATAGCAGGTGGTGTAAATGTCACATTACATCCAGATAAATATTTATTTTTAAGTCAAGGTAACTTTTTATCAGGTGATGGTAAATGTAGAGGGTTTGGTGAAGGTGGAGAAGGCTATGTTCCAAGTGAAGGTGTGGGTGCTGTAGTACTAAAACTTCTAGAAGACGCTATAAGAGATCAAGATTACATATATGGTGTTATAAAATCAAGTGAAATTAATCATGGCGGTAAAACGAGTGGTTATACGGTGCCAAATCCAAATGCACAGGCTAAAGTTATTCAGGAAAGTCTTAGGAAAGGTGATGTTCTCCCATCTACAATTAATTATGTGGAAGCACATGGTACTGGAACAGCGCTAGGTGATCCCATTGAAATAACTGGGTTAATGAAGGCTTATGGTAAAGAAGCACAACAAAAACAATATTGTTCTATAGGTTCAGTGAAATCGAATATTGGTCATGCTGAATCTGCGGCAGGGATAGCAAGTCTTACAAAAGTGCTTTTACAATTAAAACATAAGAAGCTAGTACCATCTATTCATACAGAAGAGCTCAACAAAAACATTAATTTCCAAGAAACATTTTTTAAGGTTCAAACTAAGCTAGAAGATTGGCAGAATCTTATTGTTGTAAAAGATGGTATTGAAGTTAAATTACCTAGGCGAGCAGGAATAAGTTGCTTTGGGGCTGGAGGTGCAAATGCACATCTTATTGTTGAGGAATACGTAAAACCAAATGAAGTAGTAGACGATAAAGAATATACGGTCTTTTTAGCGCTGTCAGCTAAAAATGAAGAAAGAATAGGTGTCTATGCTAATCAACTACTTACATTTATGAGAGAGGTAGAACATGATAAAGATATTCGATTAGTAGATATAGCATTTACATTGCAAAAATGTAGAGAGGCAATGAAAACAAGACTTGCAATAGTGGCGAAAGATAAAACAGAATTCATACAGAGACTGGAAAGCTTCTGTCAGGATAGGAGAGAAGCTGAAGGTATTTTTTATAAAGACACTAAAAAGGGACAAAGTGATGAGGAATTTTTATTAGATGGAGTAGAAGGAAAAACTTTTGTGGAGAGTATAGTAGCTCAAGGAAAAGTAGAAAAATTAGCGAAGATTTGGGTTATTGGGCATACGTTGAATTGTGATGAGTTATACGTAAATATACCACATAAAAAGATACCTTTACCAACCTATCCTTTTATTAAAGATAGATACTGGATTCCACAAACTAGTGAAAACCCAACTATTCGTAAAATCCACCCATTACTAGATGAAAATATTTCAGATAAAGATGGGTTTAAATTCCAAACTAAGGTAAGTACAACATGTAGGGATTTAAAAGACTATTATTTTAAACAAGATGAAATTTTTTCTTTATTTGCTCTGGTAGAGATGATGTATGAAGGAGCGGAGTATATAGAGCATACAAAACATCACATGACTAAACAGATTGTTTTTGCAAGTCCACTTTCCAAAATGTCACAAGAAATGGTTTTAGAAACGAGAGTTTATCCTTGTAAATCAGGTGTGATGTGTGAAGTTGCTAACGAGAAAAATGAAATATTAGCGCAAAGTCAAGTTGTGATTTCGCAAGTAGATGATTTTAATAATGAAGTAGAAAAGATGTTAATAAAAAAGGAACTTGTAAAATCAGGGGATAATGAAAATTTATACAGTAGTATAAGAGAACTAGGACTAAATGACACAAAATTAAGAAGATCATTAAAAGGGTATTCTAGTGATTTAAATAATCTGCTAATAGAATTAACACTAGAAGATGCGAACGAAGATTATTTTGATAGTAGATTGCTAGAATTGATTTTACAGGTATACAACCACTTTATTGGTGAGAAATGCTTATATTTACCTTGTACCATTGAGAATATTGTACTAAGAAAACCTATTACAAAACGATGCTCAGTATATATTAGTCAAACTTATAGGGATGCACTAAATAGAAGGTGTAATATAATTGTTTTAAATGAAGAAGAGGAAGTGGCATTAGTTATTCAAGAAATGGCACTTCATACAATGATAGAAAAAGAAAAGGTAGAGCAAAAGGCTAACCAAGAACAAGTAGTTAAAGAATTATTAAATCAGTTAGAAATAGGGAAAGTATCATTAGAAGAAGTGATAACCTATATGGAGGAATCTAAATGAAAGCAAATCTTAAAATAAATGATATTTTAGAAATGATTAAAGCACATAAGATATCTTCTGAAGAAGGGTACAAACTTATCAAAGATAACAAACTAGCACCTAATATTTCAGTATTTAAATGTACTGAAACAGTTGTTGAAAAAATGACTCAAGAGCAAGTGTATATAGCTACAGAAAATATGCTTAAACAAATCTGTAGTGAGCTATTTGTTCTTCCTAAAGATAAAATTGATGAGACAGTAGATTTTGATGAATACGGTATAGATTCAGTCATGGTTAATGAATTTAATAGAGAATTAGAGAAGAAGATACAAGGACTACCAAAAACTATTCTCTTCGAGAATAAGAATATAAAAACTCTTTCAGAATATTTGTGTAGGAATTATACAAATGAGTTAATTAAGGTATTAGGATTAGATACATCTATGGTACATCAAAAAATAGTGGCACCAAGCCTTGTTCAAGATGGATGGCAGGAATTAGACTCCTTTAATACAAAAGAAATTAACAATAACTATAGTGGAGGCATGCAAGTAAACAATGAGGATATTGCTATAATAGGATTAAGTGGTAAATATCCTAAAGCTATTGATTTAGATGAGTTTTGGGAGAATATGAAAAATAAGAAGGATTGCATTGCACTTGTTCCAGAAGAAAGATGGGATTATCGAAATTACTTTGATGAAGATGCTCAAAATGTAAAACCAGGAAAGATGTATGCAGTGTGGGCAGGTTTTATTGATAAGATAGATAGATTTGATCCCTTATTTTTCAATATTTCACCTATGGAAGCTGAAATAATGGACCCTCAAGAAAGATTATTTTTACAATCAGCATGGGAAGTACTAGAAGATGCTGGTTATACAAGAAAACAATTAAGGAAGTTTTTAGATAAAGAAGATAGTGCTAATGTTGGAGTATTTGTAGGAACGACATCTCAAACCTATCAATACTGGGGAATTGAAGAGATGATGAAGGGAAATCCAATATGTCCTAATGCATCACCCTGGTCCCTTGCTAATAGGGTTTCTTATATCTTTAATTTTTCTGGACCTAGTATGCCTGTGGATACAGCTTGTTCATCAGGTCTTACTGCTGTCCATTTGGCTTGTGAAAGTATAAAAAATGGGGAATGTTCAACGGCAATAGTTGGAGGGGTAAATTTATTTTTACATCCTTATAAATTTATTACAATGTGTCAAATGAGAATGCTATCACCCACCGGCAAGTGTGCAGCATTTGGTAATGATGCAAATGGATTTGTACCAGGAGAAGGGGTAGGTGCAGTACTACTTAAACCATTAAGTAAAGCTGTAAAAGATAATGATCAAATTTATGCTGTTATAAAAGCAACAGGAATTAATCATGATGGTAAAACGAACGGATATACAGTACCAAATCTTAATGCACAAAACAATTTGATATCGGATGTCATTCGTAAATCAGGTTTAGATTCAAGAACAATAAGTTATTTAGAGGCACATGGCACAGGCACAAAATTGGGTGATCCTATAGAGGTTGCTGCTGCATCTAAAGCATTTGGCAAAGAGACAGAAGATAAACAATTTTGTGCAATAGGCTCTCTTAAAGCTAATATTGGTCATCTTGAGGCGGCTGCTGGAATAGCCTCTTTAACTAAAGTATTACTCATGCTCAAATACAAGAAGATATTACCTTCGATACATTCAGAAATACCAAATGAAAATATTGATTTTTTAAACACACCTTTTTACGTACCACAAGAAATTCAAGAATGGGATAGACCATCAATAGCTGGAAAAACTTATCCTAGAAGAGCTGGTATAAGCTCTTTTGGAGCAGGTGGAAGTAATTCACATATTATTGTAGAAGAATATGTGAATCAATCAAAAGAAGAAATTGCAAGAGGACCGTATCTTTTTACTCTATCTGCCAAAAATAAAGAACGTCTACAAGTGTATGTAATTAAGCTGAAAGAATATATATTGAAACATGAAGATATCAACTTGCAAAGTTTGGCATGTACTTTACAAGTAGGACGTGAGGCTATGGAAGAGCGATTAGCATTTGCAGTACATGATCGAAATGAATTAGTAAGGATGTTACATCAAAGTGCGATAAGTTACAATAACGAAAACAATATTTTCAGAAATAATGTAAAGAAAATCAAAAATATTACAAGTAACGAATTAGTAACAGAAAACCTAAATCATTTAAATGATAAGAGTGAATTTGAGCGTTTAAATGCAATTGCTGATTCATGGGTAAAAGGGAAAGAAATAGATTGGTACGCATTATATGCAAGTTATTTGCCTAAACGTATATCGTTACCTACGTATCCATTTAAAGAAGATACTTATTATATTCATAGAACGCCTAGTAAACTTAATGAAGAGGTAGATGCTGCAGCTATAGAAAAAATTGTGGCAGAAAAAAGAGGAATAGTACCAGATGCAGTAGTAGATATAAAAAAAGCTATTGATAAAAGGGAACAAATAGAAGAAATATCATTTGCGTCAAAATGGATTGAGACACCTATTACACCAAATGGAAATTTTTATAAGTATAATAAGATTTTATTAGTATATACGAAAACAGGCCAAAAATTAGCGGATGCTATTGAGAGTATACATGATAATGTAAGTTGTATTCACCTAATAATAGATGATGAAAAAGGATTATCAAGCGAGTTTGGAGTAATTGACCCTGCTATTGATTGTATATACTTTTTAGGTGCACTACAAGATAAGGAATATAAATTAGATGACATTTATGAGTTAGAAAGAATACAACAACAAACAAATCTATCATTTTTTAGATTAATTAAAAAGATGATTGATTTAAATAAATTGGAAGAAGCTATGACTATTAAAGTTATTTCAAATAATATATTTGGAGTAGAGGGTATGTCGAAGGTTAAACCATTTGGTGCAGGATTAAATGGATTTTTAAGAGGGCTTGTAAAAGAATATCCATATACTTCAGCAAACTATATTGATTTAGATCAAAAAGAATTGGAAGAAGATGCACTTCAATTAGCAAAAATAATAGTAGATGAACAAGCTTCAGCTGATGTTGTTGATATAGCAATTAGAGCAGGAAAACGTTACGTTAGAAAGTTAGAATCAATAGAAGTAGAGAAAAGTGTTGAGATGCCTCTTAAAGAAGGAGGAGTATATTTTATTATTGGTGGACTTGGGTCAATAGGATATGAATTTGCAAAATATGCCATCAAACAAGTCAATGCAAAGATAGTACTTGTAGGAAGAAGTAATTTAACACAAGAATCAAAGGTAAGAATTAACAAAATAGGAAAGTTGGGCGAACAAATAATTTACTTACAAGCTGATTGTACAGATGAATTAAGTCTAAACCAAGCTATTCAAGCTACAAAAGCTAAATGGGGGGGGATAACAGGGGTTATTCACTCTGCTATGGTATTTAATCCTCAATTATTAAGAAAGTTGGATGAGGAGAGTTTTTGTCAGACATTAGAGTCTAAAGTAAAGGGAACAGTAGTATTATCAAGAGTTCTACAGAAAGAAACAATAGACTTTATGTTATATTTCTCATCAGGACAAGCATTTACTGGTAACAAGCAAAGGATACATTATTCTACTGCTTGTACTTTTACAGAAGCTTTTATAGAAGCATTGAGGTATAGTGCACCTTATGAAATTAATGTCATTAACTGGGGATTTTGGGGAACTGATAAAGGAGAAAAGATATCAGTAGATTATGAAAACTTCTTAGAGAAACGAGGCATTAAAGCTATTTCAGCAGAACTTGGCATGGAGATTGTAAAACGTGTGTTAGCGCATAATATGAAACAAGTTGTTGTATTTACTGTAAATGATACTGTATTAGAGATGATGGGCGTTACTAGAAAGAATATTTTACCAGAGTTAGTAACATTAGAATATAAAGATTGTAAACTCACAGAAGAATCAAAGGATAATTTGAAAATAACAGGTTTAGAAACAACACAAATGTCAACAAGTATAGATGAATTAAAGGCACAAGTACAAGCGAAGATTACTAGTTGTATAGTAGATGTTCTAAAAGTAACAAATGAAGATGTAGACACTCAAGTACCTTTTATGGAACTAGGTGTGGACTCTATTATTGGAACTAAAATGGTACATAAAATCAATGAGGAGCTAGGTACAGAGATTGCAGAAACGAGTTTATTTGACTATTCAACAGTTGATAGTTTAAGCGAATTTATTGTAAATAGATATGTGGATGTTTTAATGGAAAGAAATATAGCACAAGAAGAGATCGCATGTATCGATGAAAAGATTGAAACAGATGAGGATAGTATCTTATCATTATTCAAAAAACTAGAAGAAAATAAGATAGATGTTGATGATATAAGTCAACTTTTGGAGGTATGAAAATATATGGGAGAAGATAAAAGGAAACAAATAATACAGCTTGTTTATTCAGGAAAATTATCTGCTGAAGAAGGCACAAAAATTTACAAAGAACTAACTAAACAGCAGAACTTTAAAGCAAAGCAAAAAACTGATAGCAAACAAGTAATGGATATTGCTATTATAGGGATGTCGGGAAGATTCCCCAAAGCCAAAAATGTAGATGAATATTGGGACAATCTTAAGAATGGTACAAATTGTATACAAGACCTTTACACAAGATGGAATATTGACTACATGTATTCTGCAGATAGAAGTGTACCCAATAAGTCTTATTGTAGATGGGGGGGATTGATAGATGAAGTAAACTCATTCGATCCTATATTCTTTGAATTATCTCCTAGACAAGCAGAATTAATGGAGCCTAGACAGCGTTTATTTTTGATGGAAGCTTGGCGTTCTATTGAAGATGCTGGATACAGTCAATCCGATTTAAATGCTAAACTTTGTGGTGTATTTGTAGGGTGTGAGGGAGATTCAGACTATTTCGATAGCATGAAACGAGAAAAAATGAATGGACATGTTGTTTTAGGACATTCAAATGCAATTTTAGCGGCTAGAATTGCATATTTTATGAATTTGCAAGGACCAAGCGTTACAATTGATACAGCATGCTCGTCTTCTCTCGTTGCTATTCACCAAGCTTGTTTAAGTATTATTCAAGGTGACTGTGAAATAGCTATTGCTGGTGGAACAACTGTTATAACCAATCCAGGTTCCTATGTATTATTATGTAGCATGGGTATGCTATCACCAGATGGTCAGTGTAAAACATTTGATGAGTCAGCAAATGGTTTTGTGCCAGGTGAATGTGTTGCATCTGTTATATTAAAACCTCTACAAAAAGCGATTGAGGATGGAGACCATATTTATGGTGTCATCAAAGGAAGTGGCATTAATCAAGATGGAAAAACAAATGGGATAACTGCACCCAGTGCACTCTCACAAGAACGATTAGAAAAGCATGTCTATAATACTTTTGATATATTACCCAAAACAATTAGCTATGTAGAAGCACATGGAACAGGTACTAGGCTGGGAGATCCTATTGAAATCGAAGCATTAACACAGGCATTTGAGTACAAAAAAAATGAAGGGCAGTATTGTGGTATTGGTTCGGTTAAGACAAATATCGGGCATACATCTGCTTCATCAGGTATTGCATCATTAATTAAAGTATTATTAGCCATGAAACATGGTTATTTACCACCATCTCTTAATTATAAAGAAGAAAATAAACAAATCCATTTTAATAAAAGTCCATTTTATGCCGTAAATGAGTTGAAGGAATGGAATGTTAAAGGCTATCATCTAAAGAGAGCTGCGATTAGTTCTTTTGGACAAAGCGGTACAAACTGCCATATGGTAGTGGAAGAGTTTATTCAACAAAATGATATGCAGGAAGAGAAAAAGCCTTGCTATATGATGACTTTTTCAGCTAAAACCCAAGAGGTTCTTAAAGAGAAACTGGTAGATTTCTATAAGTGGTTAGATAAGGAAGGTGATACTTATCCACTAGACACATTATCCTTTAATCTTTTAAATGGAAGAACACATTTTAATTATAGAGCATGTTTTAAAGTAAAAGATATGCCATCTTTTAAGATGGCATTGAGAGAAGTTATTGAAACAGGAAATTCGCCACATTATCAAGTGAATTTCTATGAAAAAGCGCCTAAAAATAAAACAACTTTACAATCAGAATTGAATACAATACTAGAGCAGACAATAACGGACATAGAAATGTATGATAAAAACTTAGAGCGGATTATAGAACTCTATTTGGCAGGATATGAGCTTGATTGGTTAAAACTTTACAAAAATCCTAGGTATCAAAGAATATCAATGCCTACATATCCATTTAACAATACAACTTATACTTTACACGAAAGTGATAAAGAAGAAAATACTTATAGTGTAGAAAGGCTTGGACCACTTATTGATTCTAATGAATCCACATTTAATAAACAATGTTTTAAAAAGGTCTTTACAGGAGAGGAGTTTTATTTGCAGGATCATATGCGTATGTTGCCAGGTGTTGTCTATATGGAAATGGTGAGAACAGCTGGAGAGTTAGCACATAGGCAGTTAGATATAATAGAGTTACAAAATGTTGTATGGGTACAGCCAATTACAGTACCAGAAGGTGAAAAAGTATCTGTTTATATAAATCTATATCCTAAGAATGGTGAAAAAGTTAATTATGAAGTAACAACTGAGAAAAATGGAGAGATTTTAATACATTCAACAGGAACAATTCTTTATGGCCAAAGAATAAATCAAGAAAAGAAATTAGATATTAACGAGATTTTTTCACGATGTAGGGGTGGAAAAGAGGCAGCTGATTTTTTCTATAATCGTATGGAGAATTTAAATGTAAACTTAGGTAGCCGGTTTAGGGGAATGCAAGAAATATTCTTTAATGAAAAAGAAGCAATTTCTACATTAGCTATACCGGAAGTATTAGAGTCAAGTGTTAATGATTATGTTATTCATCCAACGCTTGTAGATGGGGGATTTGAATCGGTTGTAACATGGTTATATCATACAGTATCAGATACAGAACGCATATTTTTACCATTTTCGTTAGGTAAATTAGAAGTAGTTAATCCAGAGCGTAGAATATGTCATGCGTATATCTCTAGAAATTCTCAAGATAAAATAGATGATTGTCAGGTAATTAACTATAATATTTCCTTCTTAGATAAAGATGGTTATGTTGTCTTTTATTTAAGAAACTATTCAATTAGACAATTTAAACCAGAATTATTTTTAGAAATGCAAGGAGGTCAAAAATCATACGACACTTTATATTATAAAAGGGATTGGGTGAAGTATGAGATTAATTCAAATGATGCATTTAAAGAAGTTGATATATGGGTCATTTTGGATAAAAATCAAGAACTATATGAACAGTTAAAAGTGGAAGAAGACCTTAGAGGTGCACGCTTAATTTGGGTAAAAGATGGGAGTGAATTTAAAAAACTTGGGAGTGGATGCTACAGCATAAATCCATGCAACAGAGAAGACTATAGCTGTTTAATAGATGAAATCTATAAAGATGGAAGTGAACGAGTTTTATATATTTACAATTGGACACAATATAAAGGGGAGCTTAATGAAAAGTTGAATTTAGGGCCATATTCTATCTTTCATCTTGTTCAGACTTTATTGAAAAAACCAATACATAATAAAACAAAATTATTATGTATTAATAAAGGTAATCCAGTAGATACTGCTATAAGCGGTTTTGCTAATACACTACATATTGAGAAACGCCAGTATGACTGTTGTACACTTCAGGTCGAGGAAAATGTGTCTCTTGTAGATATTTTAAAAAGAGAAATAGGTAATGAGGTTCACACAGAAGTTATGTATAAAAATAATGAGCGTTTTGTAAAACAGTTAGAAGAAGTGAAATTGAGTAGTGAAACACGTTACATAAAAAATAATGGTGTTTACATCATTACAGGTGGTGCTGGTGGATTAGGTCTTATATTTGCTGAGCACTTAGCTAATAGATATAAAGCACAGGTTATCCTTGTAGGTCGTTCACTACTCACTAAAGAGAAGCAAGAAAAGATAAAAGAGATTTCTGTTAAGGGAAAAGAAGTTATTTATCGTTGTTGCGATTTAACTAATCAAAAAGATGTAGAAAAACTGATTATGACCATTAAACAAGAATATAAAGTTATTAATGGTATTATACATGCAGCAGGAGTAATTAAAGATAATGTAATTGCAAGGAAAAAAATAGAAGATTTTGAACAAGTAATAGCACCTAAGCTTTATGGTACTTTGAATCTAATGACAAGTACTAAACAGGAAAACTTAGATTTTATGGTATTATTCTCATCTACGTCGAGTGTAATGGGAAATATGGGGCAATGTGATTATTCTTATGGTAATAGTTTTATTGATCATTTAGCACTAAAATATGCTGATTATGAAATTTGGGGGAGAGTAGTTGCAATTAACTGGCCATTATGGGCTAATGGTGGTATGCAGATCAGTGAACAAATAAGGCATATGTTAAAGAATACATATGGCATGATACCATTAGAAAATAATCAAGGTATAGATGCTCTAGAGAAATGTTTAAATAGTGGTCAGGCAGAAATGGTTGTTCTTGGTGGAGAAATACAAAAAATTAGAACAATGATTGACAAGAAAAAAATAGCAGTAACTGCTAATACAGAGGAAAAAGAAGAAAAAGAAGAAAAAGAAGATAAAGAAGTAGTAACTAAACTAAGTATGTGTAATAAAGAGGATAGTGTTGATAAAGATAAGATAGCTAATTCTTTTAAAGAAGATATGTTACAGATGATTTGTGAAATATTGAGCATAGATAGAAAAATGGTTAAACTGGATAGCAATTTGTCAGAGTTTGGATTTGACTCAATATCTTTCACAGAGTTATCAAATAAGATCAATGAAAGGTATGATTTGGATATTACACCAGCAATATTCTTTGGGTATACTTCTTTAGATGAAATGGTAGATAGCTTATTAAAAGATTACACAAGTATTATTAGTAAGTTTTATATTTCTGAAGAGAAAGAAGCTAAATTAAGTGTAGTAGATACTAGGAGCCAATTTGTTAAGAGTATGGACAATACAACACAACAAGAAGAGAAAAAAATGTGTATTATTGAAGCGGAGAATTCAGAACCTAACCAATATTCTAGAGATAATATAAAGTATCAACCTATTGCTATCATTGGAATGAGTGGTGCTATGCCGCAGTCCGATAATTTAGAAGAGTTCTGGAAACAAATTAGAGATAGTAAAGATTTGATTAGTGAAATACCACAAGATAGATGGGATTGGAAGAAAATATATGGAGACCCTAATACTGAAGAAGGTAAGACTGATATTATATGGGGTGGCTTTATGAAGCAAATTGATGAGTTTGATCCTTTATTCTTTGGTATTTCAGGATCAGATGCAGAGGTAATGGATCCTCAAGAAAGGTTAGTATTACAAACCGTTTGGCATACAGTAGAAGATGCAGGTTATAAAATATCAGATCTTTCGGAAAGTGATACAGGTGTATTCATTGGGGTATCTTCAGCGGACTATAAAGAAATATTATTAGAAAATCATATGCCAACAATATTAAGTCAAACTTTTATAGCAAATAGAGTATCATATGCGTTTAATTTACATGGACCAAGCGAAGCTATCGATACAGCATGCTCTAGTTCACTTGTTGCTGTGCATCGGGCTGTAGAAGCTATTCAAAAAGGTGATTGCCATTTAGCTATTGCAGGTGGCGTAAATGTTATTACATCACCTAATTTATATATTACTCAAAGTAAGATGAATATGCTTTCTAAAGATGGAAGGTGTAAAACTTTTGACAGGTCTGCCAACGGGTATGTAAGAGGAGAGGGAATTGCAACAATACTATTGAAACCTCTTTATAAAGCAGAACAAGATGGAGATCATATTTATGGAATAATAAAGGGTTCAGCAATCAATCATGGTGGACATGCTACTAATTTATTTGCACCGAATGCAAAAGCGCAGGCTGATGTTATCATAAAAGCTTATGAAAAAGGAGATATAAATCCTAAAACAGTAAGCTATATAGAAACTCATGGAACAGGTACAAGTTTAGGAGATCCTGTAGAGACTGAAGGGTTAAAAATGGCATTTAAACATCTGTATGATAAATATCAGGAAACAATGTCGGATGAACATAGCATTATTTTAGGAGCTGTGAAGGCCAATATAGGACACCTAGAAGCTGCATCTGGGATAGCAGGACTTATTAAAATTCTTTATGAATTTAAACATAATGAATTATTAAAGATATTACATTTTAATAACTTAAATCCATACATTAAATTAAAAAATACACCATTCACTATTTTGACGGAGAATACGAAGTGGGAAAATAAGATAGATATATATGGAAAAGCTATTCCAAGACGTGCGAGCATTAGTTCTTTCGGTGTAGGTGGTGTAAATGCACATATTGTATTAGAAGATTATCCAGAAGAAAAATGCGAAAAAGTATCCTTACAAGAAGAATTGATTATTATTTCAGCTACAGATAAAGAGAGGCTAAAACTCTATGTAGAAAAAATACAAGAATTCGTAGAAGAAGTAGTAATGAGTGAGGAGAACTATACTGAAAGTAGTCAAGTTAGAGAATACGAGCAGCTAATCTTAAATATGGTAGCTGAAAAATTACAAGTAGAGAAAAAAAATATTGATATATTAGAGCCATTAGAAGAATATGGAGTATATCCTTTTATGTTAAATCAAATAAGTAAATCACTAGAAGAAAAATATGGTTTAACGAAAGGAATTCAAGATATATCCGGTCAACAATCTATTCGTGGATTAGCTGAAAATTTAGACAATAAAGGTGATATGGAAAGAAACGTTGGCATGAAAAAAAATATTAGTCGAAAAATAACCTTAAGAGAATTAGCCTATACTCTACAGGTGGGTAGAGAAGAACTAGACGCGAGAGTTGCCTTTATAGCCAAAGACATGAAACATCTAAATGAACAACTTAAAGCATACAATCGTAATGAGCAGCTTTCTGTATATGAAGGCAATTTATCTGAAAGTACGATGGAAAGTAATACAGAAAAGATTGTTGTGGAAACGCTACTAAGGGAAAGAAAACTGCAAGATATTACAATGTTATGGGTTAAAGGTGTTTCTTTTGATTGGGACAAGCTTTACATCAATAATAAACCAAAACGTATTAGTGTACCAGGATATCCTTTTGCTAAAGAACATTATTGGGTAGAAATTAAGAAAAAAGATATAAGTTTAGATAGTAAAGTAGAAAATGAATTTGTAAATTGCGAAGAATTGGAGAGCTATTTGCAAGACTTATATGAGCAAAAAATAAAGCTAAGATAGTGAATTTTTACAGATGTATAAAATAACTTTTAGATTACATCAATTTATTATTGTTTTAGTAATAAATTGATAAATAACATATTAAATGATATAATGTATATATTATAGCTATAATACCAATATATGCAAATATATTTTTTTTTTAATATAACTGTAGTAATGGGGCTTAAATTTTAATGCACAGTACTTAAGCCAGTGAAGACAGTTTATAGGGGGATATTTTATGAGTGAGTATATAGATGAAAAAGAAATTTTTGCAAAGGTTAGTAGCAGAGAGATTTCACCGGAACAGGCACTTGCATTAATTAAACAGCAAAGAGAAAAGAAGTCAGAAAATGTAAATATAATTAGGAATGTATCAGTTGATAAGACATTGCCTATAGCAGAAGAGAATAGAGATGGTTTGAAAAAAATAGAGAGGTTACTGAGACTTAGTCTTGCAAATATCTTAAAGATTGACAAAGATAAGATAATGACTAAAAAAGATTTTGAAGCTTATGGAATAGATTCTATAAGAATTATTAAATTTAATCAATATATTAAAGAAACTTTTCAGATTGAATTAGAATATTTCGAGATTCTAGAAAATAATACAATAGAGAAGCTGGCTACTCACATCAAACAATTAAAGGGAGATGTTTGTGAAATAGCAGGTAAAGAAATAAATTTTGAAGAAAAAAACTCTAGAGAAGAATCACACACTGAAGAATCAGATAAATCAGATAAAATAAAACAATATCCTCCAGAAAAGGAAAAATGGAATGGAAATATAACAATTCAAAGAGAAAAAATAACGATTATAGGAGCAAAAAGAGAATTTGATAATGTTGAGTTTGTGAATTTTTGGGATCGGATAAGACAAGGAAAAATAGATAATTTAACTGTAAGTCATGTTTCTAAAGAGTATTTAGGAGCGATTGAAAAAGCTGGTTATAAATATTTGCATTTAATGGTGGAAAATGATTGTGAAGATCAAGTAGAAACGTACATAGCAGGAACGGGGAAGCCTTTAATTATAGTAACAGGTGTTGGAATGACACCAGGGTTTTGCGTACACCAAATAGAGGAATTATCTCAGTCTAGAAAGGTAATATGTGTCAATATGCCAGGCGTAGGACTTAGTAAATTAATCTCGGATTTATCTTTAACAAGACTAGCAAAATACATAATGGAAACACTTAAAGCTGTTGGTATTGAAGATGAAATAGATTTGATAGGGGTTTCTTGGGGAACACTTGTAACTTGTACTATTGCCCATGAATATCCAGATATAATAGGAAAAATGATTTTAGTATCCCCTAATAGTAATATGGGAAAAAATAAACATGAAGTAGACTATTCATTAGGGTTAGAAAGAAGCATGAAAAATGACTTTTATGGTGTAAAAGGTGGAGAGGAGGCATATGAACTATTCATAAAATCTAAATGTATAAACATTAGAGCCTTTGCATTATATGGGAGGTATTTTAGTAGTAACACGCCTTCCCAACATGTTACTTTTTATTTTTTGCATGAGATTTTTACACCAACTCTTATTATTTATGGTGAGCTTGATAAAATTATTAAGTTTGAAGATAGTGAGCAAGTATATTATAGAATGCCAGAAGCCGATATTATACGTATGAAAGATGCAGGACATGTACCATTAGTAACGCATTATAAAGAATTTAACAAAATAGCGAAAGATTTTTTTAAAATTACTTAAATACAGCCTAACTGGTAAATTTGCATAAATTGTATAAAGAGGAGGAGAAAAATGCAGAGCAAGATTAAGGTGTTAGGTCTAGTACATGGTTATTTTACATCCCATACAGTAAGAGTTTTGGAAATAGCAAAGGCATTAAGAAAAACAGGGATATATGAGATTGTATTTTCAGGTAGAGGACAATTCATGAAGTTGGTAGAAGAAGCGGGATTTGAATGGATAGATACGGATATTCTAAGTGAGGATAGTTTATTTAATGAGGCTAATGACAAAGGGATTTTTTGGTATGGGACTACGGAAATTGTTGAGCAACAGTATGAGACTGAGAGAGTGGTTATAGAGCAATATAAACCAGATATTATTATTAGAGATGCTTTTAGGGATTTGGCTGGAATAGTTGCTAAAAAGGATAATATATTTGATGTTCTGTTGATGCAAGTAAATACTAGTTCATATTATTATTATGATTTTTCACCTATTAATATGTTTGGTACAGAAAATAAAACTAAAAGAATGAGCAACGAAGAAATTAATTCCATGGTAAAACTTAGTAAACAACAGTTTTATAAGCATGTTTACAAAAAAATAAAAGAACTTGGTATACCGTTTAACAAAGATGCTGAAACAGGGGTGGAGCCAAATTTAGTGTTAATACCAGATTCGAATGTTATATATCCGACTTTTGATTTAAGTGAACATTATAAATACATAGGACCTTTAATGATACTAAACCTAAATAAGCCACCAGTATGGAAGGAGCAATTTATTGCAAGTAATAAAAAGAAAGTTATTTTTACGTCTGGATCTATAGATCGATTTAATTATGTAGAGTTAGCAAAGAAGTTTTTCACTACAGAGAAGTATTGTATAGCTATTTGTGAAGACTCCGATGATATTCCAGAAGGCTGGTTTGGTAGTAAGTTTGAAATAAGTTCGATTATAGACTATGCAGATTTGTTTATAACTCATGGAGGTTTAGGATCAACATATATGGGATTAAAGGCTGGGGTACCAATGATTGCTCTTTATAATCATATGGAACAGCAAGCTAATGCAAGGGAAATTACAAAACTAGGAGTAGGGGCAGGCTTTTATGCTGCAGATGTTCCCATGGATGAAATGATAAATCAAATAGATTATTTAATAAATAATCCTAATGTAAAAAAACGATTAGCAAAGATTGCAAAGACTTTTGAGGAGAATCATGCCGTCGAATTAAGTGAAAAATACATTAGTGAAGGTTACAGAAAATTTAAGGGGATAGATGACGTGACATGGCAAAAAATGATTGCATCAGTGCAAGTAGAAGATATAAAGGATAAAACAGATGAAGAAGACTATGTTATAAAAATTAATCGTTTATATAAAAGTTATGGGGATGTGGTGGCAGTAAATGGCTTAAGTCTTTCAGTACGTAAAGGAGAAATATTTGGTTTATTAGGACCTAATGGTGCAGGTAAATCAACAACAATTGAGATTCTTACAGCACTCAAAAAACAGGATAGTGGTGAAGTAAGAGTATTGGGAATGGATGTATTAAAAGATGCATTAAAAATCAAAGAAAGAATAGGTGTTCAGCTACAAGATGTAAGGCTTTTTGCACATCTAACAATAGGTGAAATAATTGATTTGTTTAGGAGTTTTTATAATAAACCTACTAGTGTAGATGAGGTATTAAGGAAAGTAGGACTTGAAGAAAAAAAGGATTTTAAAGTTAATGAACTTTCGGGGGGGCAGTTGCACAGGGTAGGTGTAGCAATTTCTCTTGTAGGAAATGGAGATATTATATTTTTAGATGAGCCAACGGCTGGGCTTGATCCTCAATCTAGAAGAAAATTATGGGATGTTATTACTCAGCTTAAGGAAGAAAAGCGAACAGTATTTATAACCACACATTTTATGGATGAAGCAGAAAAATTATGTGATCGTATTGCAATAGTAGATAAAGGAAAAATAATTGCATTAGATACGCCACAAAGGCTTATAGAGAAATACTGTAATGAGACGGCAGTTGAGATTTCTATTTATGAAATGACAAATCAAGAGATATTTAATAATGTAAAAGGTGTTTCAAGAATACAGCATGGAGAAGAATATATTACTTTATATACAACAGATTCCATTATAGTTGTATCACAAATTATACAATTAAAGAAGGAAAAAAAATATCATTTTGGTGATTTCAGAATTCGACAATCAACATTAGAAGATGTATTTTTAAAACTTACAGGAGGAAGGTTAGATAATGGGAGCTTTTAAACAGTTAATTATTTCAAATTTTAAAGATTTAAAGAGAGATACCATTCAATTGATATGGGTAATTGCTTTTCCATTAGTTGTAATGTTGGTATTTGGTTTTGTTACAACAAAAAATACAGAAACAAAAATATTTAATATAGGTTTGGTATCAATGCAATCTGGTATAGTAGTAGAAAATGTTAAAAATCTATTCAAAGAAGTAGGCGGGTTTAATATTTATACAGGTACAGAGGGAGAAGAAAGGGCTGCATTTGAAAAAGGAGAAAGAAATGCAGTTATAGTGGTACCACAAGACAGTAGAGAATTGATTTTAAAGAATGGTCAAGTAAATATTCCTATATATTGTGACAATGCACCTATTTATTACTCCATAGCAGGAATACTTAAAAGTTATAAGACAGGACAAAATGTATTACCTAGTTCTATAATAACCAGGAGTGAAGATGGAACTGGTGGCTTTAATAGCAAGTTAGCAATCGTATTAGCCATTACAGTTATGCAAATCAATATGTTTGCAGTAGCTAAGATTATAGGCTTAAGGCAGTCAGGAATCTTAAAAGCATTAGGAACGACACCACTTACCAAGAAAGTATTTTTTACAAGTGAGGTTGTCTTTAAAATAGCTCAAACGTTTATTCAGATGATCATACTTTTGGCCGTTGCATATTTAGTATTCAAAGTGAAGATAGAGGGCAATTATTTAATGTTTATGATGTGGATTCTATTGGGAACAGCAACTTTTGTATCATTCGGCTATATGTTAGGTAATTATATAAAGAATATAGAAGCGGCTAATAATATTATCCAACTTATAACACTTGTTTTTATTCTTTTATCTGGCTTACTCATTCCCATAAGTAAGTTTCCCAAGGTATTGCAAGGTATTGTAAATATTTTACCTATTAATTTATTAATAGATGGGTTAAATAAAACAATATTAAACGCACCCTTTACATATACAACTCTAGGAAGTTTAGCACTATTAGTATTGTATTTTATTATTTTATTTATTGGTGCAACTAAATTTAAATGGGATGTATAGAGAAATAATAATATTTTAAGAGAAAGAGAGGAAAGTTTATGATCGTAATTAAAGATATAAAAAAAGTATATGATCTAGGGAAAACTCAAGTACAAGCTCTAAAAGGGATAAACTTAACAATTGAGAATGGAGAATTTTTAACAATTAGTGGAAGTTCAGGTAGCGGGAAATCTACATTATTAAATATGATGGGGTGCCTAGATCAACCTACTAGTGGTGAAATTTGGTTTGAAGAAAAGAATATTATGAAGATGAAAGAAAGAGAACTAAATAGATTTAGATTGGAAGAAATTGGGTATATATTCCAATCTTTTAATCTTATTCCAGCTCTTAATGTATACGAGAATATTGAATTGCCTCTATTGATTATGAAAAACATTTCTGCTAAGGAGAGAAGAGAGAGAGTTGAGTATTTTATTGAAATGGTAGGTTTAAAGGACAGAATGAAAAATAAATCCTATGAATTATCAGGCGGGCAAAGACAACGTGTAGCTGTTGCAAGAGCTTTATCCACTCATCCATCTGTCGTATTAGCTGATGAACCGACAGCAAATCTAGATTCAAAGACGGGTATAGAAATTATCAATCTAATGCATGATATTAGCAGAAAAGAATTAACCACTTTCATTTTTTCCACTCATGACCCTAAAGTTATGAAACGAGCAGATAGAATTATTAAGTTAGAAGATGGAGCTATTGTAAATGAGGGAAAAAGGGAGGAGTAGGTATGAAGTATTTATATTTATCTATTAAGAATGTATCACAAAATATATGGTCTTCTATTACATTAGGACTATTTATATTTATAGCTACTTTTTTATTTATTCTTTTTAATTCTTTTGTATTTTCAATTAAAGGGACAGTAGATCAGGCATTAATTGATACATTACTTGGAGAAGTACAGATACGCCCTGATAAAGTTGAAAGTACAGATATGATCGCAATGGATGCAGATTGGAGTGTAAATGAATATTTAACGGCACAGGAGACAAAGCAAATTGAAGAGGTTGCTAGTAAGACAGATGGTATTCAAAATTATGCAAATCGTGTTAGAGGAACAGCAAAAGTTAGTAGCATTAAAAATAGTAATAGTGACAAAAGTGTAGCAACAATGCTCATTGGATTAGATGGAAATGCTACCAATTATAGTGAAAATTTAAAGCTAGTAGGAGGAAGCTATCTAAGTAATAATGATAAAACACCACAAATTATATTGAGTGAAAATATTGCACGACAGTTAGATGTAAAAGTGGGAGATATGATAGCACTACAAAGTAAAAACATAAAAAATCAAGTAATTACGCTTAGAGTAAAAGTAGTTGGAGTAGGGGATATACAAAAAGTATCAGGATATGGTAATGCATTATGCTACACCGATATTAGTACTATGCGAAGTTTAAGGGGATTTCAAAAGGGTGAGTCATCAGAAATAATTGTATATACTACAGATTCAAAGAAAATTAAGAAAATTAGTAACACTTTACAGGAAAGATTAAATACAAATCATCAATTTACTATTAGTACATGGGAAAATCAAGGTGGATATGTGAAAATGGTTAATATGGCTTATACAGGTATATTCTATGTATGTATGGCAATTTTACTCATTATAATAGCTATTCTTATTGTTAATTTAGTAACAATGATTGGTATCGAAAGAAGACAAGAAATAGCAACACTGAGGGCTATAGGATTTAGCAAATTTAAAATTATAGCTATTTTTATGAGTGAAATATTAGTTGTTACAATCCTTTTTAGTATAATAGGTGTTATATTAGCAACTGTTATAGGAATAGTGGTGTCCTCTAAGACTTTTGCTATAACTGGATTTTTAAGTAGTATTATAGGTGATAACTTTAAACTTTCTTTTGATCTTTTTAAAGCTTTACCAGGTATTTTTGGAATTTTGATATTTACCACTATAGCCGCTTATTATCCATCATTTAAAGCTAGTTCTATCAATCCTGCAGATATATTAGGTGAAAAATAGTTTTAGGGGGTAAACGTATGAGGATATTAGTAAGAATAGCTTTTAGAAATATCAAGTTAAACATGAAAAAATCCTTGGTATTAGGATTAACTATATTCTTTTGTTCTTTTTTACTGTTAACAGTAAATGCTGCTATGAACGGGGCAGAAAAGCAAGTTATGAAGAATTATAAAAACTTGCAAGTTGGAGACATTATTGTAATGTGGGATAAACTAAAAAAAACTGATGCATCTTCTCCACAACGATTTATAAATGTATATGAAGCTCTAAGCTTTGATGTTGAAGAAAATATACAAAATACAGAGGACATAAATGAGATGAATGTATGGTTAGATGAAAATAGAGACTTTATTAAAAACTATTTTCCTATTATACGTAGAAATGCAACATATCAAATACATGATAAGGAAGATACAGCTTTACTTATTTATAGTTTAAGTGAGCATAGCAAAAATTATATTGTAGATAAAGATTCTATTAAAATAAAAGAAGGTAAATTACTATCAGATGAAGAGGGTATATGTATTAGTGAAGATAAAGCCACAAAATATAATATAAAATTAGGCGATAGGCTTAAAATAAGTGCTGTAACTAGTGATAACAAATCTACCACAAAATATCTTTCTGTAAGTGGGATTTATGAAAATGGAGCTTTCTATGATAATTATTATGGTTTTGTTTCAGATAAAACTGCAAGAAACTTATATAACATAAGTCCAGAATATTTTGATAGTGTGATTATACATCTAAAAGATAGTAAATATGCAGAGCAATTAGCATCCAATTTAGATAAAAATTTATTGAAAAAAAATGACAAATTACGAGCAGAATCCTACATAAAAGCGAACCAATATTATAACGATGTACCTAAAATGATAAAAATGTTATCTCAAGTATTCATAATATTTCTATTAGCAGTTATTGGATTAGGCATTCAGTCCACGGTGAAAATGAATTTATTTCAGCGAATGAAAGAATTTGGAACACTGAGAGCAATTGGTTTTAGTAGATTTAAATGTTATTGTATTATATTTTATGAGACCTTTTTTCTTTCAGGTATAGCATTTATAGTTGCATTACTTTCTAATTTAATATTTGTATATGTATTTAACAAAACAGGAGTATATGTAGGAGCTGCGGCAAGTGCTTTATTTGGAGGAGAAAGATTTTACCCGGAAATTAAAATGATAGATATTATATCTACGATGGTTATAATTATAATATTTTCGCTACTGGCTACTATAAGACCAGGTTTGAATTTATGTTATCAAAAACTTTTAGACTTACTTAATAAGAGACAACAAAGAATTCATCCTTTAAGAATTATGATAAAAGAGTTATTTCGTAGAGACTGTGTAGATAATATGGGTAGGAGAAATAATAATGGAACGTAAATTTGATTTGTATATAACAAAGGAGGAAGTATTTTTCTTTAAAAACTATCTTTATTTAGGGATAGATAAAGATACAAAAAAAGCATTTGTATTTGATCCAGCATGGGATATGAGCAGAATTAACAAGATATTAGAAGATAACGATGCAACTTTAGAGGCTATTTTTATAACACATGCCCACTATGACCATATAAATAAAGTTAAAGAATTACAGGCTAAATATAGAAATGCAAAAACATATATATCACGTGTAGAGCATAAGTATAATCATTATGTAACTCAAAACATGTGCTTAATAGAAGACCTTGAATATGTTAGCATAGGAAATACAATTGTTAAGTGCATACTTACACCTGGACATACAAAGGGAAGTATGTGTTATGAAATAGATGACTGTATATTTACAGGTGATACATTGTTTATAGAAGGCTGTGGGATGTGTAATGCATCAGGTGGAAGTGCAGCAGAGATGTATGAAAGTATTATGAGAATTAAACAATTAGTACATAGTGGGCAATGTATATATCCATCACATTCATATGGAAAACAAGTGGGACTTGATATGGAATATGTATTAAAAAATAATATTTATTTAAACATTAACAAAAAGGATGATTTTGTAAGGTTTAGAACGAGAAAAGAACAAAGCAGTCTATTTAATTTTAGATGATATAGGAGCTAAGGGTAGGGTGAATGAAGATAGATTTCATATTTAATGGACAAGTTTCGTAGTATTATGGATGGAATATTAATTATATTGTAATGATTAATATTCCAAATGCTATAGACAATTAGAAAGGAGGATACGGAGTACTTATAAATTAAAATGGTAAAAAATTAAGGAGGGTATTATGATGTTTAAATTATATTTAAGTACTAAACCTCAAATTGTAGCTACAATATTTATAGTTTCAATTCTAGCTTATATTGTGTATGCATTTATTAAAAGAAATGAAATTAAAAATTGGAGTAAACTGTTAGGTATTTTATTAATAATTGGATTATTTACATGTATAGCAGTAGTTGTAAGAGATGGATATGGTTTTTCTTCCCAACCGGTTTTTACATTTAGCAGTACACAATCTAATTTATGCTGTTTAGCAGCATTAGGCATGGTAATATTAACAGTAATTTACTTTGTTGTTAAAAGTGTAGAGATTAAAAGAATACTATTTTTTGCTGTATCAGGATTAATTGTATTTAAAATGATTGTTATTGAGTTTTCGAGAATATTTCTAAGATAATAATTGATTAATTTTAAAGTTATGGAAGGGTGACATATAAGAAATGGATAAGGTTAAAAAAGGTTACAATTGTCAATAAGCATTGTCCAGTTCTTATTGGAAAATCAAAGAATAAAACGGCATCATTTTATTTCAATGAAACGCTCATTAAACTACTTAAGAGAGTTTGCTGAAACAGACAAAGTTTCTTTCAAACCCAATGTTAACACGAGAGGCTATGTATCAAGTAAAAATGCTCTGAGGGTTACACCGACGGCTAGAAACTCAAAAACAGATAGGTTTCAACGTCTTGTTCACAGCATTGTAGCATTTATTTGTAATACCATCAAGGGCAAGTCCAAAAGCTATGCTTTTGGATGGCTCAGCGATACCTCGGGCTAAAAAATCTAAAAACATTTAGTAGTTAGGATACTTTGTTTTGTTGCATATTTAGTATGGTCTGTTGACCAAGATAAATATGCAGTTGCCATTTGGCAGGCATATTGCCAGCGTTGTTTAACATCTCTAACTCGTTTAGTGGCTTCCAGTAATTATAGGGATGAGGGCGAAGAAAGTTGTATTAAGCAACCCAAAGTGAAATCCCATAGAGAGCACCGTTCTCACTTCCATAACCGCAGGTGCCGCGGTAAGAGGCTTTAAAGGTGCGGTTAAGCATTTCTACTACCTGCTTTACCCAACGAAATTCAGGGGATACAGCATCAGATGAAATATTGAATTATGCAAATAGCTTGAACTAGATCGGAAATCTATACTTTATGTGTATAGTATGAGTGTAATTATATAAAATTAGAAGAATATCTTTAAATGTAACTAGGGGGAGAATTAATGGAAGCCACGTATTATTTATATACTATAAAGACAAATTTTATGCAATTTCATAATTATGCTTATTTAGGAATAGATAAGTCTTCTAAAAGTGCATTTGTTGTTGATCCTTCGTGGGATATATCGCAAATACTAGAAATACTGGATAAACACGAAGCTAAATTAGGAAAAGTGCTACTTACGCATTCTCACTTGGATCATACTAATATGGTGACAAAGTTAGTTCGCAAGTTTAATTTGGATGTATATATGTCTGAAGAAGAAATTGAATATTATAAATATAATTGCATTAATTTGAAACGCATACATGACTTGGAGGTAATAAGCGTAGGGAAAACAAAGATAAAATGCTTAGTTACCCCAGGTCATACAAAAGGAAGTACTTGCTATTGGAGTGGAGATAACTTATTTACAGGAGATACTATATTCATAGAAGGTTGCGGAATTTGCAATATACAAGGTGGATCCTCGGAAGAAATGTATCATAGTATCCATAGATTAAAAAATATTATTCCTTTAGACATAGGTGTATATTCAGGACATTCTTTTGGTGAAGAGCCTGGTAAAGATATGAACTATTTAAATAAAAAAAACATATATTTTCAGATTGATGATATAAATCATTTTGTAAAATATAGAGATAGAAAAAATTTTAAGGGAATTTTTAATTTTAAGTAGCTTTAATTATAAACTGAAAGTTATCTCATAGGAGGTTAATAATGGGTAAAGAAATAGTTTTTATGTTCTCAGGTCAGGGGTCACAATACAATAAGATGGGTAATGAATTGTATGATAATAATAAAAATTTTAAAAAGTGGATGGATAAATTGGACAAGGTTTTTTACAACTTAACAGGAGAATCCGCCATAGATAATTTATATCATAATAATAGGAACAAGGGGTCTAAATTTGATAATATATTTTACACACATCCTACAATTTTTATGGTTCAATACGCATTAGCTCAAACAATGATAGAAGATGGAATATATCCTAAGTATTTATTAGGGGTGAGCTTAGGAGAGTATGTAGCAATGGCAGTTGCAAACGTATTAAATGTTGAAAAGATACTAGAGATTATAGTTAAGCAAGTAGAGTTATTAAAGCAAACCTGTAAAGAGGGCGCGATGATATCTATATTAGAAAATGTGAGATTATATCATGAAAATAGTGATCTAAATACTAAGTCAGAGGTTATTGCAATAAATTATGATGGTCATTTTGTAATAGCTTGCAAAGAGTATGTAGTAGAAGATATTCAAAAATACTTGAAAGAAAAGGATATATCTAATGTTAAGCTACCAGTACACTATGCGTTTCACTCTAGTGATATTGAAGGATTATATTCTCCTTATTATAAATACTTAGAAAATACTAAATATAATAAACCCAATATTAACATGATTTCATCGATGACAGGAAATTTTATACAAAATATTGATTCTGAATTCTTATGGGATGTTTTGAGAAAACCAATGAATTTTAGAGATGCAATTAAAGCATTTCATGGCACAGGAGAATATTTATACATAGATTTAGGTGCGTCTGGAACACTTCAAAATTTTACTAAAAGTATAATTGGAGAAAAGAGTAATAAAAACATTTTATCAGTTATAACTCCATTTGGTAGTGAAGTTAACAAGTTTAACAAAGTTAATCAGTATTGTATAGACAATAATGTTATAAGAGGAAAGTGGGAAAAATAAATTGTAAAAAAGATATATATTAATAAGTAAATTGGAGAAAAGAAAATGGTATATAAAGAATTTAGAAGTAAAAACAATGCCTTTTTTTCTAATACTGTTCGAAAGATAACCCTTAATTTTCAGCATGAGGAAACCATATATATAATTATAATATGTGTAGCAAATATACATAAGGAAGAGAAGATACCTATAGATTATCTTAATGATAATGAGAAGGAAAAGTATTTGAGTATAAAACACCAAAGAAGAAGAGAAAGTTTCTTGTTAGGAAAGTTGGTATCAAAGCTTGCTATAGCTGAAGAACAAGAGGATTTAAGTGATATATGTATAGAGCACGGAATTTTTAATCAACCAATAGTAAGAGGAAGAGATGAGAAGGTTACTATCACACATTGTGAGTCCATAGGTGTTGCAGTGGCTTTTGATCAGCGTCTAATGTTAGGGATTGATATTGAAGCTATTAATGAAAGAAAAACTGAGGCTTTAAGGAGTATTACTACGAGAGGAGAAGAATCGCTTTTCAAAGAGGAGGACATAACGTTCACTTCATTTTTAACGATGTTTTGGACCATAAAAGAAGCAATGTCGAAGGTTCTAAATACTGGTTTTACTATTGACTTAGATATACTAGAGGTAAAAGATATTGCTAAAAAAAATTTAGGATTTATAAGTAATTTTAAAAACTTTTCTCAATTCAAAGCCATTTCAGTTTTAAGCGGTGAATATGTTTTTACAATAGTAATTCCTAAAAAATTAATTGATGATTCACAGGAAACGAATATTATTGAAAGTATAAACGAGATTATTCAATAGGTTTTTAGGAGTTATGACAGATATGAAGATAATATCTAAGTATCAATATTCACTTGCATTGGTTATGATTATTGCTGTAATACAATGAATATTATATATATTTATTGGTAAATAAAAATTAATTTAAGGGGGAAGCCAAATGAAGGGTTTAGTTCTTTATACAAGTGCTTATGGAAGTACAAAACAATATGCTAAGTGGATAGCAGAAGAGGTTAATGCTGATATCGAAATTATAGAAGAATTTAATCTAAATAAATTTGATGAATATGACACTATAATTATTGGTACGTACGTTAGAGTATCGAAGTTGGTTGTTAGTCATTACTTAAGCAAGGTTTGGAGTAAGTTAAAAAACAAAAAAGTAATATTATTCTCCGTATCAAAGACACCCATAAATAGTAATGCAGCTATTAAGAATTATGAAAAAAGTATACCAGTAAGTATAAGATCTCATATAAAATACATTCAATTAGAAGGAAGATTTAATTTTGAAAAGTTAAATGAAAAGGATAAAAACATTATGAAACTAGGACAAAAAATGACCAGGATTTTTATGGGTAAAAAGATGGCCGATGAAATGATTAGAGATTGTGATAATGTGAAAAAGGAAAATATTAAAGAAATTTTTAACGAGCTGAAAAATTAATTATTACTTTATAGTAGTATTATAAAAATGGTATTGATTAAAGGGTTAATAACAAAAATAATAGGGGAGGTAATGAGTGAATATAGTAGTTTGTATTAAACAAATACAAGAATATAACAATGTTGATATGCATATGGGTGATAAAGAAAAACAAAGCATAAATCCAGTGGATATATTTGCTCTTGAAGAGGCTCTAAGAATAAAAGACACAATAGAAAGCAAGGTAACAGTGGTAAGCATGGGGATAGAATCAGTTGAAAATACAATAAGGGAATGTATAGCACTAGGAGCAGATGAAGGAGTACTTTTTACTGATAATGCATTTGCAGGAGCAGATACATTAGCAACAGCATATCTTCTCTCAAGAGGAATTGCTGAAATAGGAAAACAAGACTTAATAATTTGTGGTACACATTCTATAGATGGCGATACGGCACAAGTGGGACCAGCCTTAGCAGAGAAGCTAGGAATTTCCCACACTACACATGTAACACAAATAGTAAATATAGGAGAAAGTAATATAATATGCAAAAGAACGGTAGAAGATGGCTACGAAATCATAGAGCTAAAACTCCCAGCATTAATTACTGTTGTAAAGGGTATCAATAGTCCTAGAATATGTACTATTAAGGGTGTATTAAAGTCTACTAGAAGTGAAATAAGAAAATATTCATCTAGGGATTTGGACGTAAATATAAATTTATGTGGGTTAAAGGGGTCTCCTACCAAGGTGAAAGGAGTTTATACTGTTACCCATGAGAATAAAGGTAAAATCATAGAAGGTAATAGTATAAATGAAAAATTAGATTATCTTGTACAATGCTTATTTTAATGTCAATGAGGAATTATGAAAAGGAGAACAGATGGGAGATATTAAAATATCTAAAGAAAAATATGAAGGTATAATGATTTTAGCAGAGTGCAGATCAGGTAAGTTAGAGCCTGTTGTTTATGAGTTATTAGGCTGTGCTAATGAAATAAATGAAAAATTACGAACAGAAATTTCAGTGGTGTTATTAGGTAGCAATATAGATAAATATTGTAAATCTTGCATACATCATGGAGCAGATAAAATTTATAAAGTGGACTTGCCTATTTTAGATCAAATAAATGAAGAAATTTATACTGAGCTATATTATCAAATAATATCAAAATATAAGCCTGAAATAGTATTAATACCATCTACAATACATAGTAAGTCTATTGCAGCACGCTTGGCATCAAGGCTTGATACAGGATTAACGGCTGATTGCACTAGTTTAGATATAGATGTGACAAGTAGAATGCTTTTACAGATAAGACCAGCTAGAGAAGGTGCTATAATGGCTACTATTCTTTGCCCAGAGCATAGACCTCAAATGGCAACAATAAGACCCAAAGTAATGAAATGCAAAGCTGTAGATTATAGTCGCCGGGGGCAGATAATAAGTCCTAATATCAAGCTACCAGGTAATGTGAAAATTAAGATTATAGATGTTGTTAAGGATATAATAAATCAAAAGTATAAATCTGAATCCGAAATTATAGTATCTGTGGGAAGAGGAATTAAAAGCAAAGAAAACTTAAGTATTATAGAAGAATTGGCTAATTGTCTAGGAGCAGAAATTGGAGCTACAAGACCTGTGATAGATCAAGGATGGTTAGAATATAGGAGTCAAATAGGTCTAACTGGTAGAAATGTTAGTAGTAAGATATATTTTGCCATTGGGATATCTGGAGCAATTCAGCATACTGTAGGGATAAATTCAGTAGATAAAATTATTGCTATAAATAATGATAAGGAAGCACCAATATTTAAAATAGCAACTTACGGAATTGTAGGTGATTTGTTTGAAGTGGTTCCATTATTAATAAAAAAAATAAAAGAGTTCCAATAAAATAAGGAGGTAATGATATGGATAATAATATAACGTTTGAGGATTTTAAGAAAATTTTTTCGGAGTATTTAGGTATTGATATTAAAAAATTAAATAGGGATGTAAATATATTATTTGAATTAGGAGTAGATTCATTAAGTTTAGTGAATTCAATGATAAGATTAGAAAAAGAATATAATGTTAGATTTGAAGGTGAAGATAAGATTATGACTAGAACCCTAGGAGAAGCATATGATCTATTTAATAAATATAGAAACGAATAAGTTTTTCAAATACTAGTAATGAATGAAAGTAAATGGGGGTAAAAGAGGATGTTGAATCTATCTATTAAAGCACTATCTTATTATATACCAAAAGGTCGTATGACTAATACTGAAGTCGTTGATAAGTTTGCCAAAGAACATTATCAAAATTTACAGAAGGATGACTTAGAATTACTGACTTATGGATGTAAAAGAAAATTGGACTTTTTAGAGATTAAAACTAGATCGTATTGCAAAGATTACAATGAAGAAAACTCTATACAGATGGCTACAAAAGTTGCTAAAGATGTTATTAAAAAAGCAAATATTACAGCTGAAGATATAGATTTATTATTATTTGTTGGAGTATGTAATCCCTTTAGAGAGCCTTCCTATTCTATTATTCTTTCAAATGAAATAGGAATAAAAGGTGGAAATTACTACGATATAAATGATACATGTAATGGATTTTTAAAAGCAATGGAATTAGCTAGCTTATACATTAATACTGGTAAGTATAGAAATATTCTACTGGTAACTAGTGAAAGTACATTAGAAATGATAGATTCTTCTAAATATAGAGGGGATGTTAAAAGCTTAGAAGAAGCCGATTATAAAATGAACTTATTATTTGCAGGGTCTGGAGCAGCCGCAATGATATTAACTAAGGACGTTGGCAGCAAAACAATAAAATATTATGGTGAACAGAGGGATAATAGCAACTGGGATATGTCACTTTATGTATCACCTAAGATAACCATGCCTTCTGATAAATTAAATGTTATGGATTTTATTAGCTGGGCAGATGGAAGAGGAATTGCAGCTAAGATAATAAAAGAAATGCCTGGATTTGTATATAAATTTTTAGTAGAGAAAGATATTGATAAGGATTCAATAGATTATATTTTCGCTCATCAATTAGGTCGAAACATTACTAACTCAATTTTAAATAAAATAGAGGTAAATATAGATAAGGTATTCCCTGTTAACACCTTCTATGAATATGGAAATATGGGCAGCGCTAATATTCCTGTTGGACTAGCGATTGCAGAAGAAAATGGTTTATTAAATAAGGGGGATTCTGTTTTATTATTAGGAAGCGCGTGTGGATTGACATATTCGGCAGCTTATATTATATGGTAAATGCATACGCGGAATTATTAAATAAACGAGGTGAATTGTATGGAGAGAATTGAAGTTCCAAGGGCTCAATTAATAGTAAAAGAGTATGAAAATAGGGATAAGTTAAGAAAGAAAATAGTATATGGAAATTATTCTTGTATAGATAAGATTGTACCCATGGTTAGGGCAAGAGGAACGGTAGTACAAAGTTATGAAGAGGATGGTAAAGTTAGGATAACTGGGTGGCAGAGAGATATTACGAGAATGAAAAAGCAAGATGTTTCTTTGTCGTTTATTGTTTATGTAACAGTAAATAGAGAAGGTATTATAGAAGATGCATCTATAGATAATTTCTTTAATGGTGGAAAGGGAATATTGTGTTCTAGAAGTTATTTGGAGGGTAAGTTAAAGAGTGAATTAGAAGGAGTTAAATTTGATAAAAATCTTGCATCTAAGCTAAGATTAGATAAATTTAAGTGCTTTCATATTCACGAAGTAATATCGAGTATATATTCTTCTTATTTAATGTTCAAAAGAGAAAATGAAGAGATAGATGATCGGATATTTTATGAAGAGGATGTAGTAGATGTTTATGCTTTTAGTGGAAATTTATATCTGACAGGGGTACATGCTTTCAAAGGAAAAGATGAGACAAAATATACAGTAGTTTTATATGATATTTTTAATAACGTTACTTTTGATGAAGATGGATATATGAAATTGAAAAATACAATAAAAGCAGAATTCTATATAAATAACAAGATTGTTTATGAAAGTGAACTCTATCAGAAAGAAAATGATCATATTTATATTAGAATGCAAAAATTTTTATTAGTTTGCGTAGAGAAATTAAAAGCGGAATTATTTCCTGGCTATAATGATAAAATGTTGAATAGTAATTTGACTCCTGGAGCATTTATAGGAGTAATTATGCAGGCAATTGGGATTAGAGCGTTTTCAAATAACTTCAATTATATACAATATGTCATGACTGCAATGCAACGCCCAAGAAAAATACCATGTTGTATAGGGGCTATTTTGAAAGAGGAAGAAGCAGAAAAATATTTTGAGGGCTTTGACTTAAATAATTTATTGTGAAAAGGAGATAAAGGATTATGATGGATCATAAGTGTTTAACTATAGATTGTGTGTTAGATACATTAAAAGAGAATTATCCTAATAAACTAGCGGTTGTTTTTGAGGAAGAAAGTGTTACTTTCGAAGAATTATATAACAAATCTATAACCATTGCAGAGAATCTAATAAAATTAGGAGTTAAGAAGAATGATAAAGTAGCAGTGCTCTTACCTAATTGTTTAGAATATCTATATGTGTATTTTGCAGTGTTCAAAATCGGTGCATGGATAGTACCAATAAGTACAAGATACGAGACAGATGAAATTAGAAGAGTATTAGTAGATTCAGATGTAGAAACAGTAATATATCAAGATAAGGTAGGCATATTTGATTACAATAATATATTGTTAAATGATATAAACAGCTATTTAACGAAGATAAAGAATTATATAGTTTTAGGAGACGATATTAAAGATGGAGTTATGCCTTTCAGCTGTTTATTAGAGAAAAGTGATGCGTGCATAGAAAATATGGATTTAGAAGAAATATTTCCAGATGATATTGCAATATTAGGATATACATCAGGTACTACTGGCCATCCAAAGGGAGTAATGATTACTCATAAAAATCTTATTGAGACATCATATTATGGTGGAAAGGTTCTAGAAATAGATGACGAAATAGGTTTTTCAGTTGCACCATTATACGCAGCGCAAGGGTTTAATGCAGTATTACTTTATTTTGTTTCTTGTATAACTATGAAATGGATATCTAACTTCAACCCTAACGATATATTATCACATATAACAAAAAACAATATAAACTTATTTCATACACAACCTACTATGTGGAGCTTGATTTTAGCAATGCCGTATTATAAACATGTATTCTTTAAGGATCTAAAAAAAGTAGTAGTTTCTGGATCTTTATGTACTCCATATTTAGCACGTAAGATAGAAGAGACAACAAAATGCACTTTAATAAATGCATATGGAATCATAGAAGCTACTGGTGTTGTTACCATGACAAGATTAGATGACCCAGAGGATGTAAGACTTAATACAGTGGGTAGACCATTAGAAGGTTTTCAGTTAAAAATAGTAGACAAGGATAGAAAGGAAGTTCCTAAAGGTGAGATTGGGGAACTAGCTATAAAAGGATATCTAATGGAGGGATATTATAAGAATGAAGAAAAGACTAAAGAAGTAATAGATGAGGAAGGTTGGTTATATACTGGTGACCTTGCTTGCTATTATAAAGATGGTGTAAATGTATGCATCGTTGGAAGATGCAAGGATATGGTTATTAGAGGTGGATTTAATGTATATCCTGTAGATATAGAAGAATGTTTGTTGAATTTTGAAAAAGTAGAAGACGTGTCAGTGGTAGGGGAAGATGATGAAATATTAGGTGAAGCTCTAGTTGCATTTGTTATACAAAAGCCAGGGCAACACATTACTGAAAGAGAAATAAAGGCATTCTGTAGAGGGAAAATTGCTAATTATAAGGTGCCGGATAAAGTATTTTTTGTATCTCAATTTCCTGTTCTAGAATCGGGGAAGGTACAAAAAAATATACTTAGAAAATGGATTGTAGAAGGAATTCCAGCTGAAGATAAATTTTTATTAAATGACAGCATAGTTAAGGGGATTGCTAAAAACGAATAAATTATAAATCTAAGGAGTATTTATTATGGATTTTAGTTTTACTAAAGAACAAATACAAATCTGCAAGGTTATTGAGGAATTATGTGATAGATATTTAAATACAGATGTATTTCTAGATGATAAATTATGTAGATTTAGGAAAGATAAATGGGACAGGGTAGCTGAAGCAGGGGTATTAGGTCTACCATTTCCACAAGAATATGGAGGAACTGGACAAGGGATGCTAACTACTGCGTTAGCAATAAGAACCTTTGCACAGAAATGCAAGGATGAAGGGCTAACCTTTTCAGTATGTGCTCAAATGACTGCAACCCAAGTACCTATATGGGTGTTTGGTACTGAAGAGCAAAGGCAAAAATATTTGACTGTGTTAGTAGAAGGAAAATATATAGGCAGCAGTGTGATATCAGAACCCGGTGTTGGATCAGATTCTTCTGCTATGACTACATTCATAACAAAAGACGAGAATTTTTACATGTTAAATGGTGTAAAGAACTTTGCTACCCTTGCTCCGGAATCTGATATTTTAGTGGTTTATGGAAAGCATAAGAATGGAATTAGAATGTTAGATGTATCCTCGTTTATTTTAGAAAAAAGTAAAGGTGAATATGAAATAGGACAAATATTTGAAAAGACTGGGTTAAGAAGTAGTCCTATGAGTGAAGTGATATTAAAAGATTGCAAAATACCAAAAGAAAGACTTTTGGGTTGTGAAAGACAAGGAATGAAAATTTTCTTTAAAGCTATGTTATGGGAAAGAATAATGGTAAGTGCATATCATGTTGGTGCTATGGAACAACAATATGAAGAAGTGTTTAAATATGCAAATCAAAGGAAGCAATTCAATAAGAAGATTATAGCATTTGAAGGTGTTTATGATAAGTTAGTAAATATGAGAATAAAGATTGAAACTAGTAGGCTCATGCTCTTTAAGGTCTGTGAGGATTATGATAATGGAAACTGTGAGATGTACAAAGCTTCTATGTTGAAATTACATACCTCAGAGTGTAAAGTGCAAAACAGCTTTGATGCAGTAAATATATTGGGTGCATATGGATATGTGAAAGAAAGTATGATTGAAAAACAAATGAGAGATTCATTAGCTTCAAAGATATATTCTGGAACTAGTGAAATGCAGAAGAAAATAATTTCAGAGAATTTGGAGGAAATTTATGGCTAATTTCTTATTGCAAGATTATCTAAATAATACAACAGAAAAGTATCAAAATAAAATAGCAATTAAATATGAAGATAAAAAAGTAACTTATAAGCAATTAAAAGAGGAAAGCATAAGAATATCAGATACACTTATAGATATGGGGATGGGTTATAGAGAAGCGGTAGCCATATATCTGGATAAGTCCCATAATACAATTGCTGCAATGTTTGGAGTATTATATGCAACAGGGGTATATATTCCGTTAGATTCACTTTACTCACCAGTTATTAGAACCTTATCCATAATGGAGCAAAGCAAGGTAAGGTATTTAATTACTAGCGGCGAAAATTTAGAAAGGTTAGTTAAAGAAATTCATGGTAGTAATAAATTGTTAAATTTAATAAATGTATTAGTTATAGATGATAAGTATTTCTTAGATAAAGATATATTTAATAGATATGTTCAATTTGATTTCAAAAAGCAAATTAAAGAATTGTATAAAGAAAGAGGAAAAAATATAAGTGGTGATTTAGCGTATATATTATATACATCTGGGTCTACGGGCATACCTAAGGGAGTAATGATTACACATATAAATGCAATGACATTTATAGAATGGTGTTGTAATTATTTTAATCCAAGTCATGAGGACAAGTTTTTAAGCATAGCACCATTTCATTTTGATTTATCTATCTTTGATATATTTGTATCTATTGCAAAAGGGGGAACCTTAGTTATATTACCTAAAGAGAAGAGTAAAAATCCATTAAATTTAATAGATGTTATAAAAAAGGAAGAAATAACCTACATATATTCAGTGCCATCACTTTGGGTAGCTATTATAAAATATTCAAAACTTAAAAAAAACGAACTAACTTCTCTCAGAAAAGTATTATTTGCAGGAGAAGTATTCCAACCAGATTATTTAAGGAAAACCATGGAAATATTGCCCAATGCATTATTTTATAACTTATATGGATTAATTGAGACCAATGTATGTACATATTACTTTGTTAAGAATAAGGAATGTGTTAAAGATAGTCCAGTTCCTATAGGATTCCCATGTGATAATACGGAAATTATGGTGTTAAACAGCGAAGGTAAGGTGGCTTCTAAAGGCGAGCAAGGGGAACTATATGTTAGGGGAACCATAGTTATGAAAGGATATTATCATAATGAAGAGTTAACAGAAAAATCCTTTAAAGTAAGCCCTATTTTAGAACATAACGGAGACAAGATATATTGTACTGGGGATATTGTAGTTGTAAATGATGAAGGAGCGCTAGAGTTTATTGGAAGGAAAGATTCTCTAGTTAAGAGAGATGGTTTTAGAATTGAGCTATTAGAGATAGAGAGAATGTTATATAAGAATGAAGATATAGAAGATGTTGCAGTTGTAGATATTAAAGATGAAGAGGGAAATACATTAATTTGTGCTGCTATAAAGATACATGGAGACAAAAAGATATCTATAATAAAATTAAAGCAATCCATAGGAAGTATATTACCTAAATATATGATTCCAGATATTATTAAGGTGTTTGAAGAATTACCTATAGGAGTTAATGAAAAAATTCATCGTCAAGAATTAAAACGAATATTTAAGAGCAATATATAAAATTACAAGATGGGGGATAGTAACATGATACAAGAAAGAATTTTTAAAATTATAAGTAATATTTGTTATTTTGATATAGAAGAAATGAGCTTGGATTTATCTGTTGAAGATGATTTAGCTATAAATTCAGTGATGATTGTCGAGATAGTGGCACTGATAGAAAATGAATTTAGTGTTAATATAGAAGATCTTATAAATGAACTTATAAGTTGTACTACTTTAGGCGATATGGTTAATCTTATCGAAGGGTTTTTAAAAACTCAGGAACTATAAAAAAGGGTTAGAGGGAGATTTTAGTGGTAAGTATGGAAGGAATTAAAGAGTATCCTAGTAATAAAACAATGCATCAACTATTTGAAGAAAAAGTGGATGAATTTAAGGATAAGATAGCTATAAAATATGAAGACCAAACATTATCTTATTCAGAACTGAATGAAAAGGCAAATCAATTAGCCAACTGTTTGATTTCTAGGGACGTTAAGATTAATGATTATGTAGGTGTTATTGTAAAGTGCAGCACTAATATGATAGTTTCACTTTTAGCAGTTTTAAAATGCGGAGCAGTATATATACCGATTGAGCCGGAATATCCTAAGAATAGAATCAATTACATTATGAAGAACTCAAAAGCTGTGGTAGCTATAGTGGACGACGAGTATGATATTCCTTTAAAAAATAAGATTAAGCTACAAGATTTAGAACTTAACACATATCCAAAAGATAATCCTAATATAAAAAAGAACTCTAAGGAATTGGCATATATTATTTATACTTCGGGATCAACTGGTATGCCAAAAGGTGTGATGATAGAGCATCATTCAGTTGTAAATTTAATTAAGTGGGTTAATGAAACATTTGATATTAATAGTAGCGATAAGGCATTATTAGTTACATCTATGTGTTTTGATTTATCGGTATATGATATTTTTGGAATGCTAGATGCTGGAGGGACAATAGTAATTTGCCCTAAAAAACATATAATGGATACGAGTTTTCTAAAAGATATTATGATAAAAGAGGGGATTACATTTTGGAATTCAGTTCCAATAACCATAAATTCTCTAGTTAGTGCCTTAGAAGAAAGAAATGTTGATTTTCTACAAAATAATTTAAGAAATATATTTCTAAGTGGAGATTGGATACCTCTTAATTTAGTTGATAAGTTGAAGAAGTACTTTCCAAATGCAAATATCACTAGCCTTGGTGGTGCTACGGAAGCAACAGTATGGTCTATATATTATCCTATAAAGGAGATAAAAGAAGTATGGAAAAGCATACCTTATGGAAAAGCGATATACAACAATTACTTTTATATATTAAGTAATAAGATGGAACCAGTACCTAATGGAGAAGTTGGAGAATTATATATTGGTGGAGTTGGAGTAGCTAGAGGGTATATCAATGATATAGATAAAACAAAAAAAGCATTTATGAAAGATATATTTAGAAATCCATCTATTGATAGAATGTATAAAACCGGTGATTTGGGAAGAATGATGGAAGATGGAAATATTGAGTTTTTAGGCAGATGTGATGATCAAGTTAAGATAAGAGGATTCAGAGTTGAGATAAAAGAAATAGAAAAGCAATTACTTAGTTATAATGCAGTAAGGGATACTGTAGTGGTGGTAAAGAATAGTACTAAGGAAGAGAAGTACTTATGTGCGTATATTGTAACAAATGGAGTAATCAATATAAAAGATGTAAAAAAGTATTTAGAAGAAATGTTACCCCAATATATGATTCCATCTATATTCATAATTTTAGAGCAATTTCCGCTAAATACAAATGGTAAGATAGATAAAAAACTATTACCAGATGTTTCTATAGATTCAATAATTACAGATATAGAGTATACAGCACCTTCATGTAAATTGGAAAAAGATATCTGCAGAATGTGGGAAAAGGTATTAGGATTATACAATATAGGAATAGATCATGATTTCTATGAAATAGGTGGAACTTCAATTGAAGCTGTTAGCTTAGAAAGTGAGCTAAATAAAAGTAGAATAAAGATTACTTATGATGAAATAGTTTCTTTTAATACTGTAAGGAAGCAAGCTGACTATATAAAGTCAGGAGGAATAGCTAAATTTAAGGACAATAATGAAGAAGTAGCGATAGCTGATAACTGTGATGTAGAAAGTCAGTCTGTACAGCTAAAGCCTTTTAATGATTTGTTTTATAAAAACTGTTTTTATAATTCATTATTTCCAATAATTAATTATTTTAATAGAAATATAAATTCATTTTTATGTAATGATATTTTTATATATTCAATGGAATTAGATGAAGAGAATACATATCTTAATTCTTATTATATAGAAGATATAAAGGTAGAAGAGATATTAGAGAAAATAAATCTTTCAGCATTATTTACTAAAGCTTTAAATGAAGATGAATTAATACAGAAAGTATGTGGCGGTTTAAGAAAAAAAGAGCTTTTAATAGTGTGGGTGGATAGCTTTTATGAATGCAATAGAAGAGATACTTATATGAAAAAACATTTAGCTCATACTTTATTAGTTTATGGCTGTGATGAGAAAAATGAAAACTTTTATATTATAGAACATAGTCATAAGGATGCTCTTAATTATAAAGAAAGAGTAATATCTAAGGAATATTTAGTAAATAGTTATAAGGGATACTTAGATAATTTAATTACAGAAGAAGATATGTATACCTTTGTTCAGCTTTATGACAATGAAGACTTATATATCTATGACTTAGAGTTAGATAAGAAGACATTGATACACAACTATGATAAATATAAACATTCAATACAGAGTGGACTAATATCTCTTGATAAGTTTAGAGAGGTCTACTTCAATAATTATATAATAAATAATAAGAGATTTAATCAATATGCATATAATACAATAAGTGGTCTCAATAAGATTATAGATTTTAAAAAAGCTGAAAAATACAGAATAGAAAGAATGTTTAAGCAAAAAGAAGAAGTTATCTCAAGGATTGAGGAGGTAATGAATGTGTGGATAGAAATAAGAAATGACTTGATAAAATTTACAAAAGGCATGCCTCTTAGTGAAGAAAAGGTAAAAGAGCAATGTAAGGGTATGCAACTTATTTATGTCAAAGAACTTGAGATATTAGATATGATGTATAGATTAGAGTAAGTAAAAGTTTACTGAGCATAGTATCTTGTATGCCAGATATATTAAGGAGAATTATTAATGAATGATATGGAGTTAAATAGATTACATTTTCTTTCTCAGAAGTATGATGAATATAACCTTCCTTTATATCTAAGCTATCCAGTTGAGAGTTATTGGAGAGAAGCTGCTGATGAAAATATTATTGTACATACACTAAAGAATATTGAAGATGCACAGCTCTATCTACATATTCCATTTTGCAAATCTATTTGCTATTATTGCTGCTGTGATAAAACCACTAGCTTTAAGGATGAGGATAAGGATAGGTATATTAACTATGTAGAGAAAGAAATAGATTTTAAGTTATCAAATAGGAATAAAAAGATTAAGGTTAATAATATTCATTGGGGTGGTGGAACACCTACTTATATGAATTTAAAGCAAATAGAGAGATTAAATAGAATAATCACAGATAACTTTGAAATTTCAAACAAAGCTAAGATTAAGATTGAAGCATATCCTGATACACAGATAGTTTCCGCAGAGAAGTTAAAGCTATTAAAGGAACAAGGCTTTAATTACATAAGCTTTGGAATACAGGATTTCGATGTAAGGGTACAAAAGGCTATCAATAGGAATATTACATTAGACGATACGAAAGTATTAGTTAACATGGCAAAAAAATTAGGGTTTACAATAAATATAGATCTTTGTTACGGATTACCTTTCCAAGGATTAGGCGAATTTGAGAATACGCTTAAAGAAGTAATAAATATAGAACCAGATAAAATAGTGATATATCCATATGCTCATTTTCCAGCTATATTTAGTATGCAAAGGAACATTCCACAATTAAGCATGCCAAATAATTTTATAAAGGCATTGTTATTTAAAATGGCAAATCAATACCTACAGGATGATTATGGAAATATAGGAACTGATACTTTTATTAGATATAAAGGTAAGGAATATAAAGACATAGACCGTGGTATAATGATTAGAGATTTTATGGGGTCATCAGAAGATATAAATAGACATCTAATAGGAATAGGAAGTGCTGCTGTTAGTAAAGTAGATAATTTATACTATAAAAATGTTTCAGATATAAAAAGTTATTATAAATGCCTAGATAAGGACAAGCTATCAATAGAAGTTAAAAGAGTACATACTTTATCGGAAGATGATTTAATTAGAGAAGATATTATCCAAAAAGGTATCTTAGGAAATTTAAAAATAGATAAAGATTATATAAATAATAAATTTCATATAGTTTTTGATAAGTTTTTTCATAAAGAAATAGAGTTATTAAAGATGATGCAAAAGGATGGTCTTCTTCAAGGGGTAGAAGGTAATACAATAGAATTAACGTATATGGGAACTTATTTTGCAAGAACGATAGCTCACGTATTTGATAAATATTATAAATAAGAAAGGAAAAGTATAATGAAACTACTATGTTTTCATTGTACAAGGTGACATTATGGAAACTAAAATGAAGGTTATAACAATAATATCAAAATTAGCAAAAATACCTATGGAGGAATTAGAATTAAATAGTAATATTTTTGAATCTAATATCATAAGCTCTTTAGG
>Ga0255362_1000008_pt1 | contig 63637 bp, 56 predicted proteins | sample GFST75r2metaG_FD_186000 | JGI IMG/M metagenome (GOLD analysis project Ga0255362, IMG submission 186000)
CGGTATGAAAGATGCGATTATTAGAATAATACAGGCAGTTAATAATAGAGAAAAAATAGTGGTATATGGATATGGAGATGTGGATAGTATATGTGGCATTTCTATTCTTTTGCTGCTTTTAAAATACTTAAATGCAGATGTGGAATATTTTATTCCTGATCAAATGGAAAATAGATACGGTATAGGTAAAATTGCGCTAAATGACTACATCAAATATTTAGGGGTAGATGTTATGATAACTGTAGGTTGTGGTAGCAACTCGTCTGAGGAAATAAGAATTGCTAAGAATATGGGAATTACAGTTATTGTAACTGATAATCATAGGGAAATTGATTATAAAATTGAAGCATTGGGTATCAACGCAAAAAATAAAAAATGTAGATATCCTTTTAAATGTTTATCCGCAGTAGGAACGGTTTTTAAACTATGTGAAGCAATTTCAATGTATTATAAAATGAAGAGGGTTTACAAATATATAGATTTGGCTATGTTAGGTACTATAGCTTCCTCTGAAAATATAATTGGTGAGAATAAATCATTGATAGATACAGGAATCGTTCGTATAATGTCTACTAATAATTATGGCATACAGGCATTACTCAAAATAAATAAAATAACAGAAGTGAATATTTCTGAAGCTACTAAACTAACTTCATCTATTATTCCAATAAAAGCTTCACTAAAAAATATGGACAACTCTAGAATTGCAGTGGAATTATTTACTACTCGAGATAGTAACAGAGCAATACAAATAGCTAAATATTTGAAGAAGGAATGTGCTAAGGCATCCGAAAAAAATAAACTAAAATTGTGACATGGTTTTGGTAACTAAGTTAAGAACTAAATATAAATTAATTATAGGCTTATAAATAATATTGATAATTTCACAACTATTTTATATAATTAACTATGTACAAATATTAAATTTAAATTAAAAACGTTCGGTTTTATGTTTATTAGGGGGATTAAAAATGAATATTAAAAATAAAATTAGAGTTATTGAAGATTTTCCAAAAGATGGGATAAGTTTTAAAGATATTACTACCTTGATTCAAGATAAAGAAGCATTCAAGTATACCATAGATATATTAGCTAGCACATTGAAGGATAAAAATATAGATGTTGTTGTTGGACCAGAGGCAAGAGGATTTATATTTGGAACTCCACTGGCATATGTTCTAGGAGCAGGATTTGTACCTGTTAGAAAAAAAGGTAAGCTTCCTGGTGAAACTATAAGTGTTCAATATGATCTTGAATATGGTACTGACATTTTAGAGATACACAAGGATTCAATCCGGCCAGGTCAAAAAGTTGTAATTATTGATGATCTTTTAGCTACAGGAGGTACTATACAGAGCGTAGCTAAACTTGTTGAAGAACTTGGAGGAGAAGTCGTATCCATGGACTTTATAATTGAACTTACTGGTTTAAAAGGCAGAGAGAAACTAAAAAACTATGCAATAAATTCTTTAGTAAAATATGAATTCTAATTTCAATGGTGCTAAAAAGATATGGGTAAAATAAAATTGCAAAATCAAGTCTAATAATATATAATTATAGTAAAATAAGTTGGCTGGTTGTTAAACCAGCCTTTGATTTTAGGGAGAGAAAACTTAATGCTTGGCAAATTGATGAAAAACATAGATGAGCACTGTAATAATGTTGATATAGATTTAATTTTAAAGGCATATAATTTAGCTTATGATGCACATAAATCTCAAAAAAGAGAATCTGGTGAACCATATATAATACACCCAATAGAAGTTGCTTGTATACTCGCAGAAATGGGTATGGACACAGCAACTATTGTTGCTGGACTTCTTCATGATGTGATTGAAGACACGGAATATAGTTATGAGGAAATTTCAACCATATTCAGCCCTGAAATTGCGGATCTTGTTGAAGGTGTAACGAAGCTTGGAAAAATAGAGTTTTTAACTAAAGAAGAACAGCAAGCAGATAATGTGAGAAAAATGCTTCTTGCTATGGCTAAGGATATAAGAGTAATACTCATAAAACTAGCGGATAGGTTACATAATATGAGGACACTCAGATACATGCCCATTAAAAACCAAAAGGAGAAGGCTAAAGAAACTTTAGATATTTTTGCTCCACTTGCTCACCGATTGGGTATGTCAAAAATAAAATGGGAATTAGAGGATTTAGCTTTTAGGTATTTAAACCCCAATGAATATTATGAACTTGTAGATGAAATAGCTGAAAAAAGGGTTGAAAGAGAAGAATATATAAAAGGGGTAGTAACTCAATTACAAAAAAACTTAGAGGAATCTGGAGTTACAGCGGATATAGATGGTAGGCCAAAACATTTTTATAGTATATATAGAAAAATGGTTACTAAAAATAAAACTTTAGATCAAATATTTGATTTGACGGCAATAAGAATTTTGGTTGGTGATATTAGAGAGTGTTATACTGCACTTGGAATAGTTCATACTATGTATAAACCTATTCCTGGAAGATTTAAGGACTACATTGCCATGCCGAAACCAAATATGTATCAATCACTTCACTCAACGGTTATTGGTCCTCAAGGAAAATCTTTCGAAATACAGATTAGAACTTTTGAAATGCACAGAATTGCCGAATATGGAATTGCGGCACATTGGAAATATAAAGAAGGAATTACTGAAAATCAAAAAGGTCACAGTGAAGATATAAGAGGTGCAGATTCAGATACAAAGCTAACTTGGGTAAGGGAAATGCTTGATTGGCAGAAAGAAACAAATAATCCTGAGGAATTCATGGAAAACTTTAAAATTGACCTGTTTGCTGATGAAGTGTTTGTATTTACCCCAAAAGGTACTGTAATAAATTTACCTAATTGTTCAACACCAGTAGATTTTGCATATAAAATTCATACGGACATTGGAAATCGATGTATTGGTGGAAAAGTTAATGGCAAAATAGTTCCTTTAGACTATAAACTTAAAACTGGGGAAATTGTGGAAATTTTAACTTCTGGAATTGCTAAAGGTCCCAATATGGAGTGGTTAAACACAGTTAAAAGCAATCAAGCTAAGAGTAAAATAAGATCTTGGTTTAAAAAGGTTAGAAGAGAAGAAAATATAAGTAAGGGTAAAGATGTAGTTGAAAAAGAGTCGAAAAGACAAGGATATAATTTTGCATCAATTGCAAAGGGTCCAGCACTTGAACAATTAATAAAGAAGTATAATATGAATTCCATTGAAGATCTTTTTGTGGCAGTGGCAATTGGAACTAACTCTGCGTCTATATTAGTATCAAAGCTTAGAGAAAGTTTTGAAAATGGTAAGGGCATAGACAATAGTGAAGAAAATGCATTAAAGGAAATTAAAGAACAGATAAGTAAAGAAGCAAGAAAAGAAAAGAAAAACATAAAAGCAGGCCCAGGAGTTATGGTAAAGGGAGAAAAAAATATACTAGTTAGATTCGCAAAATGCTGTAATCCTGTTCCTGGTGATGCAATAATAGGATATATCACAAAAGGAAGAGGCGTTTCGTTGCATAGAACGGATTGTCAAAATGTTAGGAATTTGATAAAAGAGGATGAAACTAAAATAGTAGAGGCATCATGGGGAGAAGCTAAAAATGATGCTTATATAGCTGAAATTAGAATAAAGGCAGATGACAGAAAAAAATTATTGACAGATGTTTTGGAAGTTATAAATTTAACTGATACAAATGTTCAATCAATGAATGCAAAAACATTAAAAGATAATGTTGCATACCTTACTTTGAAAATTAAAATTATTGATATAAGTCACCTGGATATTTTAATGAAGAATATCAAAAGATTAAAAGGTGTTATAGACGTTTTCAGAACCAAAAGTTAATCTAACAAAATCAATATAAGAAGCAAAAAATGCATCTCAAATTTTATATATGTACTGATGAATAAAATGCAAGCTTAATAAATGCATTTTATGCTTAATTAAATGGAGGGAAAATAATGCAAGTTAAAATAATACCAGCGGGCATCTATGATGCCAATTGTTACATCTTGTTCGACGAAAATACAAAAGAGAGTGCAGTGATAGATCCAGGTGGAGATGCAGATTTGATATTAGATGAAATAAAAGCAATAGATGCTGATGTAAAGATGATTTTACTAACACATGGCCATGCTGACCATACAGGTGGAGTGGCTGAACTGAAAAAAGAATTTAATTGTGATGTTTATATAAATGAAAAAGATTCTGAAATGATAAACAAAAATGTACCTATTTATGGGAAACAACATGAAAATGGTAATAAATTTATTTCAGACGGTGATGTACTTCAATTTGGTGAAATTAAAATAAAATGTTTGGAAACCCCAGGACATACACCAGGCGGAGTTTGCTATTTAACGGATAAGGCAGTGTTTACAGGAGATACTTTGTTTTATAGATCTATTGGAAGGACAGATTTTGAAGGTGGAGAGTATGATACTTTAATTAATAGTATCAATACAAAACTTATGGTTTTACCAGATGAAACTTTGGTATATACAGGACACGGTCCTAGAACTAGTATAGGCTTTGAAAAAAACTGCAATCCATTCTTAAAGTAAGTGGTGAATTATGATTAAAATTAAAACAAACGGTGAAAAATTCAAATACGATATATACAATATTTTTAAACTATTTTTCACTGAAATTGAATTTGTAAGTGATAGTGATTATAACTACAACATTTTGGTGGAAAAAAATAATTTAAAAATATTGTATGAAGATGTAGAAAAAGTTTGTGACTTTGATGAGCAATTGTCTGATAAAGAAAATATTAAAAGGGCACTATACAACTATATCAGTGATAAGACAGGTATTAAACTTCCATGGGGTACGCTAGTTGGAATACGACCAACAAAAATAGCACTTAATCTTATGAATGAAGGAAAAACTGATGAAGATATAGTGGAATACTTTAAATATCATAGTCTTACTAGGGATGATAAGGCTAGACTTTGCATAAAAGTTGCAAAAACAGAGGCACATTTTGTTAACAGTGAAACAAATAATATTAGCATATATATTGGAATGCCATTTTGTCCTACAAGATGCTTGTACTGTAGCTTTATTTCAGATACTATTGCTAATTGCAAAGATGTTGTAGATGATTATTTGTTAGCTCTAAATTATGAGATAGAGGCTATTTCTGAGTATGTAAGGGATAGAGGGCTCAATATAGAATGTGTTTATTTTGGTGGCGGAACACCAACGTCAGTAAGTGATGAACAGTTTGAAAAAATAGTTAATAAGATTTACTATAATTTTATAGAGGGAAATACTGTTAAAGAATTCACTGTAGAATGTGGAAGACCCGATAGTATAACGGCTGAGAAACTGTATACACTTAAAAGGTATGGGGTTCAAAGGATTAGCATAAACCCACAGACAATGAATGACAATACGCTAAAGCTTATTGGAAGAGGGCATAGTGCAAATGAAGTTATAGATAAATTTAATCTAGCTAGAAAAATGGGATTTAACAATATTAATGTTGATTTAATTGTAGGTCTTCCTGGAGAAGGCCTAAAAGAGGTTAAGCACACCTGTAGTGAAGTATTAAAACTTGCACCTGATAGTCTTACAGTTCATGGGATGTCCTTAAAGAGAGGATCAAAACTTCATCAGAATACAATAAACAATATACATATGAAGATAGCTCCTTTAGAAGAACTAAATGCTATGCATGAAGTCACTTCAAAGCTTTCAGAGCAATTAAACCTCAAACCGTATTATATGTATAGACAAAAGAATACAGTGGGTAATATGGAGAATGTGGGTTATTCAAAAGTAAATCAAGAATGTATTTATAATATTGAGATGATTGAAGAAAAACAGACAATTATAGCGCTTGGTGCCAATGCAGTATCTAAGATTATATTCTTAAAGGAAAACCGATTAGAAAGGTTTCCAAATCACAAAGATGTCAGAGAGTACATTAAGAGAATAGAAGAAAAAGTGGAGAAAAAAATTAAATTTCTAAATGAACTTTATGGGGCTAAGTAAGATATTGCAGAAAAAAATATATAGGTATACAATTATAAAGAAAGTTAAATGTATTTAGGAGGAAAAGATGATATGGCAGAAACATTAAAAGGTCTCAAAAGGACAGTAATGTGCGGAGAGTTAACAGAAAAAAACGTAACAAATACAGTTACTGCAATGGGATGGGTTCAAAGAAAGAGAAATCTTGGTGGACTCATTTTTATTGATTTAAGAGATAGAACAGGAATATTGCAGGTTGTATTTGGAGATGAAATAAATAAGGCCGCATTTATGAAGGCAGATCTCGTTAAGTCCGAATATTGCATAGCTATAACTGGTGAAATAGTAACAAGACAAGCGCCAAATAAAAATATGCCAACAGGTATGGTGGAATTAAAAGGTGAGGACATAAGGATATTTTCAGAAAGTGAAACTCCACCAATATACATAAAGGAAAATCTTGATGCCTCTGAAAATGTAAGACTAAAATATAGATATTTAGATCTTAGAAGACCTGATGTTCAAAAAATATTTATGATGAGACATAAAACCGCTAAGGTTATAAGAAATTTTTTAGATGATAATGGATTTATTGAAATTGAAACTCCGATGCTTACCAAAAGTACACCTGAAGGCGCAAGGGATTATTTAGTTCCTAGCAGAAATTTTAAAGGGAAGTTTTATGCATTGCCACAGTCACCACAGCTATTTAAGCAGTTACTTATGGTTTCAGGCTATGATAAATATTACCAGATTGTAAAATGTTTTAGAGATGAAGACTTAAGAGCCAATAGACAACCAGAATTCACTCAAGTGGATATGGAATTATCCTTTGTAGAAGAGGACGATGTAATTGATATAAATGAAAGGCTTATAAAAAAGGTATTTAAAGAAGTGGGGGATATTGAGGTTAATACGCCTATTGAGAGAATGCCACATAGAATAGCTATGGAAAAATATGGAACAGACAAACCGGATTTGAGATTTGGTATGGAGATACATGATTTAAGTGAAGTAGTAAAAAATACAGAATTTAGAGTATTCAATGATGCTCTTGAAATTAGTGGAAGTGTAAGAGCTATAAAAGCTGAAGGCTGCGCAAACATGGGAAGAAAACAAATCGATAAATTAGGGGAATTTGTTAAAACTTTTAGAGCAAAAGGCCTAGCATGGATAGCTTTTAAAGAGGGAGAAATAAAATCATCTATATTAAAATTCCTTAGTGAAGAAAATATACAGAACATTAAAGAAAAGATGGATGCAAAAACTGGTGATTTAATATTAATAGTTGCAGATAAAAATAGTGTTGTATTTCAATCACTAGGGGAACTTAGATTACATCTAGCTGATGAACTTGGAATATTAAAGGATAACCATGAATTTAGATTTGTATGGATTACAGAATTTCCTCTTTTATCCTATAATGATGAGGAAAAAAGATATCAAGCAGAACATCACCCATTTACAATGCCAATGGATGAAGATTTACAATACCTAGAAAGTGACCCTGGCAGAGTAAGAGCAAAGGCTTATGACATAGTACTCAATGGTGAAGAATTAGGTGGGGGGAGTATAAGAATTCATGACACTTCTCTTCAAGAAAAAATGTTTAAAGTATTAGGCTTTACAAAAGAAAGTGCTTGGGAAAGATTTGGCTTCTTACTGGAAGCATTCAAATATGGTCCACCACCACATGGAGGACTTGCTTATGGACTTGATAGAATGATAATGTTCCTTGCAGGTACAGAAAATATTAAAGACGTCATAGCATTCCCTAAAAATCAAAATGCAGTATGTGTAATGACAGAAGCACCTAATGTTGTAGATGACACGCAGCTTAAGGAACTTGGAATTGATTTGACGGAAAAAAAGTAAAAAAAAATTGATATTTCTATTTTTAAAAGGTTTACATTGTAGTATAATTAAGTAGAAATAAATAACCTACTATGTTTGAGCATTGGATTTATGTTGACCCAACAATTGTTTTTAGGGAACCTAACTCTTTCTGTGGAATGAAGCTTATAGTTTTAAGAACAAGAAGCAGAAAGGCGGCGCCCACCTGCTGAGGCGGGTTATCTTCTAAATCCGAGAGACGGCATGGTAGGCTATTTGTTTTTGTATTATAAAGGCCCATTTTAGTGGGCTTGTTTTTTTTTGTAAAATATTAATCGGCAAAGTGAAGATACCATAACCATGGCGATAGCAATAGCACCTGCACCTGTAAGAGTTTGGAGTCCAGCTAAGGTTGCTTTTGATATATTCCCACTTATGGTCTGAAACATAGTATCATACATCCCACTACCAGGAACTAATGGGATTATTCCACATATGGTATAAGTGGTTACAGGAGATCTAAATACTCTAGCCATTACTTCAGAATAAATTGATACAACAAAAGCTGCGACGAAAAGGGAAACTGTATTAGAACCATGAACATTTTGAATTATTAGGTAAATTAGCCAAGATAAACTCCCACCTATGGAGGCAATCAATATGTTTTTGCCACGTATATTGAAGATAAATGCAAAACATAAAGAAGAAAGAAAAGAATAAAAAGTAGCCAAAATCATAAGTGTATACCTCCAAATAGTCCAAACCAAATTTTAAACATCATACCAGTACCAACCGCAATGGCCACGGCGGTAAAAATAGCTTCCATAGTACGGGTAACGCTAGAAACTAAATCACCATTAATAGTGTCACGAATTGCATTGGTAATAGAAAGTCCCGGAACTAAAAGCATTATAGAACCAATTATGGCCTTATCGTAGTGACTACATAAATTTATCTTATACAAAAAAAGAGCAATTCCTGCGGCTTCCATGCCACCAACTAAATTTATGAAAAAACCATATACGCTAAATTTGGACAAAAATATAGTAGTGGTTTTTATAATTGCACCAATAAGTAGTGCACAAAAAAAATCTTTTATATTACCATTAAATAACAAAGTAAAAAAACCAGCTGCCAGTGCTGATGCAACAGTTGTTAATTTATTAGAATAACCCTTTTTATGTTCAATAATATCAATTTCTTTTTCAAAATCATCAATGTTTAAATGTTTCATTTCAATACTTCTAGATAGATGGTTGATTTGTGAAATTTTATCCAAATTAAAAGATATGCCATAGGTTCTTTGTAATGTGGAATGATTTCTATTATTTTGGTCTTTGGCACTTAAAATTATCACTGTAGGTGTTGCATACACATCAATTGATTTAACACCAAGGGCTAAAGATATCCTAATCATTGTCTCTTCAACTCTGTATGTTTCACCACCATTTTCTAGCATAATTTTTCCAGCCTTAGTAGCTGTATTAAGCACCCTATTGGTATCCATCAATAGAGCTCCCTCCCTTGTATTTCATTTTTATAACAGTACTTATTATATCACAGTTATAGTGATAAGTAACAAGTGATAACATGTAAGTTATAAGTTAAAAATTGGAATGATATATAATTGTAAAATAGAATTTTTATGATGTAATTAAAAAAGCTTTCTTGATTTTAAGTGTTTTATAGGAGATTACTTGATAAAATCATATTTTTAGTTGAAATTTTTAATTTAATGCTTTATGATAGATTATATGGAATAATCGTTAATTTATAAATATTACTTCTATAAATTAGATACGCAATACTACTTTATTTAATCATATTACTAAATTATTAACATTAAGGATAAGAGGGTGTAAAAATGGATTTTGAAAATTTAAAAAAATCAGATGAAAAAGTATATGAAATAATTGAAAAGGAACATGAAAGACAGGAAAATAATATTGAACTTATAGCTTCAGAAAACTTTACAAGTAAAGCTGTTATGGAAGCAATGGGATCATATCTTACAAATAAATATGCAGAAGGTTATCCTGGAAAAAGATATTATGGTGGATGTCACGTAGTTGATCAAGTTGAAGATCTTGCACGTGATAGAGTTAAAGATTTGTTTGGTGCAGAACATGCTAATGTTCAACCTCACTCAGGGGCTCAGGCAAACATGGCAGTTTATTTTGCAATGCTTGAACCTGGAGATACTATATTAGGTATGGATTTAACTCATGGTGGTCACTTAACTCATGGAAGTCCAGTAAACTTTTCAGGTAAAATTTATAATGCTGTAAGTTATGGAGTAAATAAAGAAACTGAGACTATAGATTATGAAGAACTTAGAAAAAAGGCACTTGAATCTAAGCCAAAAATGATAGTTGCGGGCGCTAGTGCGTATGCTAGAATAATTGATTTTAAAAAATTAGGTGAAATAAGCGCTGAGGTTGGAGCTTATCTAATGGTTGATATGGCGCATATTGCAGGACTAGTTGCTGCAGGGCTTCATCCATCACCAGTTCCCTATGCGGATTTTGTTACTACCACAACTCATAAGACGTTAAGAGGACCTAGGGGTGGAACAATACTTTGCAAAGAAAAATATGCCAAAGCTATTGATAAAGCAGTATTTCCAGGAATACAAGGTGGTCCATTAATGCATGTTATTGCTGGAAAAGCTGTATGCTTTGGAGAAGCATTAAAGGATGATTTCAAGGAATATGCTTCACAAATAGTTAAAAATGCTAAAGTTTTAGCAGAAGAACTTACAAAATATGGATTTAGGCTTGTGTCAGGTGGAACAGATAACCATCTTATACTTGTGGACTTAACAAATAAAAACATCACAGGAAAAGATGCAGAAAAGCTTCTTGATACTGTAGGTATTACTGTTAACAAAAACACAATTCCTTTTGAAACAAAGAGCCCATTTATAACAAGTGGAATAAGAATAGGAACACCAGCGGTTACAACAAGAGGCTTTAAAGAAGAGGAAATGAAACTTATAGCAGAATATATTAATGAAGCTATTGAAAATAGAGATGAAAGTTTAGCTAGTCTCAGTGAAAAGGTAACAAAATTATGCCAAAGGTTCCCAATATACTAGGATAAGGCATCATCAAAAAATAGCAAGTCAGTATGACACAAAATATCCGTGGCGTCATTGACTTGTTATTTTTTTCGTATTCTATTTGTTGTTTTAGTCGTTGGAATTTTATGACAACTGAATTTAAATTATACAAATTTTATACTGAACAGGCATTTTTAAAAGGGAAACAAGGATAATCGAGAAACTAATAGTATAAATATAAGTTGCACATAATTTAAATCTACTATATAATATTAAATGAGAATAACGTAAATAATTGGCGTAAATTAGGGAAAATCATAGAAAATTAAAATTTTGTTTTTTTATTGCAGATTAAAAATCATGTTTTTAAAATTATTCTAAAGGAGGTGCTATAGCAAAGATGAGAGTTGTTAAAAAAAATCCATATAAGCGTTATGCATGTAGCCCTGAAGATATAGCAAAACAATTGAAACAAATAAATGAAAATTATCGTTGTCTAAATCCTGAAGCAGAAATAGATGTTCAAGTTATTCCAAATCCTGAAAATGTTATATTTGATGGTTTGCAAAAGGAGTTCGAAGTCAGAACTAGCATAACTTACAAATAAAAAATGGTTATAAAAATGAACATTTCCCATATACATAGTATTGTGGGAGATGATTACAATGGCTAATTTTCAGAAAAACTATGGGGAAAAAAAATCAATACTAATGTTCACTATATTAACAATGATACTAAGTGTTGTTATATTAATGATTTCTTGGCACAGGATTAATAGAAGTAGTAGCAAAGAAGGCAATGTATTGTATTCTAGTATTCTTAATTATACTATGCCGCTTATAAAGGTAACAAATTCTAATGATGAGAACATGGCAAACAATTCTTTTTCCATAGGCAGTAGTGTTTTAACATATTTAGGAATGGATTTGAGCCATCCAGATGGAATTGTGAAGAAAGAAATTTCATATTTTAAAAGTGATAATCTTTCTTTTGTTTCACCAATGAATGAGGATAGTTTAAAAAACAGTGATGTTGCTTTTAATCTAAAGGATAAGGATATAACAAAAAATAATGATACAAGTGATCTGCCTAATAGCGCAAGTGATTTAAATTCCCAAAATCTTATTGGACAAGTATATGATCCAACTCTTAAAAAAATATTAAATCCTGCCAAACCAGAGATTTTAATATATCATAGCCATACTACAGAAAGTTATGACCCATATGGTCCAGATAATATCAATCCTACTGAAGATGTGTGTGCCGTAGGAGATGAACTTGCAAAAGATTTACAAGATGATTATGGTATTTCTGTAATACACGATAAAACCATTCATAACGCAACTGACTATAATGGTAGCTATGTAAGGTCCTCGAAAACTGTGGCAAAGTACTTACAGCAGTATGGAGACTTTAAAATGATAATAGATATACATAGAGATTCATTAAGTAATAAAGCGCCAGATACAATAAATATAAATGGTGAAAATGTAGCAAGGTTTGAGTTTGTAATGTCAGTGGCAAATAATCCACATGCTGATAAAAATATGGCACTTGTAAATTCACTAGTAAAAATAGCAAATTCAGACTTTAAAGGATTAATGTGCAATGAAAATATAGATATATATCAACATGGTAACAATAGTTTTAATCAGTCCATGAGTAGCAATGCATTTTTACTTGAGGTTGGTTGTGACAAAAATAGTCTAAATGAAGCAAAGGGTACAGCAAAATATATAGCAAGAATTTTAGCTCAACAATTAAATGGTAAAAAATAGAATACTGATAAAATGGAAATAAAATGTAAACAGTTCTAAAGTATAGGACTGTTTTTTTGTTCTAAATAATTATAATATATATCTAGTGTATGATAAAATATATATTATAAAGTATTTTGGAAAATATATAAGGCATATAAAAGAAAATAGGCAAGGAAATTGATTAGTTATTTTCTTTTATATTACTATGAGAAAGGTATGGTTAAACTATGAGTATAAGATTTATATACGGAAGAGCAGGTAGTGGTAAAAGTTACTTTTGTATAGAAGATATAAAAGCAATGGTTGAGCAGAGAAGTGAAAAACCTCTTATCTATCTTATCCCTGAACAATTTTCTTTTCAGGCTGAAAAAAATATTCTTAATACAATAGGAGAAAAGAGCAATCTAAATGTAAAGGTTCTGAGTTTTAAGCGAATGGCTTATAGAATTATGAATGAGGTAGGTGGCATAACTCATAAACACATGGATTCTGCTGGAAAGTGTATGCTAATTTCTCATGTATTAGATGAGGTAATAGGTGATTTGACTGTTTTTAAAAGAGCTGCAACTCAAAAGGGTTTTATAAACACTATTTCAGATTCTATAAGTGAATTCAAAAGATATTCAATAACTCCTGAGTTTTTAGGAGAAACTGCACTAGGCATGGAAAATGATATAAATCTAAGGAGCAAGCTTCTGGATTTGAGTAAAATATACGGAAACTTTGAAGAATTACTTCATAAGAATTACATTGATGCTGACGATGATTTGCTTATACTTAATGAAAAATTGGATGAATCAAAGATGTTCAATAATTCAGAAATTTGGATCGATGAATTCTCAAGCTTTACTCCCCAGCAATATAAGATAATTGAAAAGATTATTAGGAAGGCTAAAAGAGTTAATATATCTCTAACTAGTGATTATGAAGATGGAAGAGATTATGGCACGGATATATTCCAATTTACAAGAAATACAGAGAATAACCTTTTAGATATTGCTAGGGATAACAATGTAGTTATTGACAAGCCGGTGGTATTAAATAAAAGACCTTTTTACCGTTTTCAGGCAAGCAAATCACTAGCATGTCTTGAACAAAATTTGTTTGCATATCCTAATAAAGTTTATACTGAAGAAAGTGACGATATAGTGCTTTTTAGAGCGCAGAATACTTATTCTGAAGTAGAAAGTACAGCAAGGGACATAATAAGGCTGTGTAGAGATAAAGGATACCGCTATAGAGATATTGCTGTAATAACACGGGATCTTAAAAATTATGAAAATGTTATTGCTGCTGTCTTTAATGAACATGGGATAGATTACTTCATTGATGAAAAAAGAGACATAGAGGGGAATCTAATAGTTGTATTAATAACTTCAGCTATAGAAGTTATTAATAAAAACTGGTCTTACGAAGCAATGTTTAGGTATCTAAAGACAGGTCTAACAAATATTCCATCTGAAGATATAGATGTGTTTGAAAATTATGTTTTGGCTGCAGGCATAAGGGGAAAAAAGAAATGGCTAGATGCTGAAAAATGGGATTATAGGCCTGATGCATTTTTGGGTAGTGATGAGATATCACTTAAAGATGCGAAATTACTGGCTAAAATAAATTTAATAAGAGAGGCAGTAGTTGAACCATTAACAAAATTTTATTATAACACCAGAGGAAGTAAAAGTGCTGAAGAAACTTGTAAAATCCTATTTGAATTCTTAATTGACATAGGAGCAGAAAATAAGGTGGAGGATTTAGTTTCAAAATTTAAAGAGAGTGAAAGACAAGAATTAGCAAATGAGTATAGCCAAATATGGAATATAATAATGGATTTACTTGATCAAACTGTAGAGGTTATGGGAGATATGAAGCTTTCCTTAGAAGATTTTGAGAAGATACTTACCATAGGTGTTAAGGAACATAAAATGGGACTTATACCACCATCAGTTGATCAAGTTCTTGTTGGAAGTGTTGAAAGGCTTAAGAGCCATGATATATGTGCACTTTATCTTGTTGGTGTAAATGATGGAGTATTTCCTTCAACAAAGAATGAAGAGGGAATTTTAAGCGATGTAGATAGAATGTCACTTAAAGATAGAGGTATAGAGCTGGCCAAAGATACAAGAACAGCAGCTTTTGAAGAACAGTTTTTAGTATATACAACCCTGACTATACCTAGAAAATACCTTAGGATTAGCTATCCTATGGCAGATTATGAAGGTAAAACTCTCAGAACTTCGGCCATAGTATCAAGAATTAAAAACATATTTGAAAACCTTAAAGAAGAAAGTGATATTAATTTTAGTGAGGATGATAATGACAGATTAATGCTTATAGATGCAAAAATACCAACATTTAATCAACTTATTAATGTTATGAGAAGGCGGATTGATGGGGAAAATGATGCAGTGATTTGGAGAGATGTATATAAGTGGTTTAGCAATTCCAAGCAGTGGCGAGAAAAGTGTCAGAGAGCTTTTAGTGGAAGTACATATTCAAATCAAAGCGAACTCATAGAAAGAGAAAAAGCAAAACAACTCTATGGGGAAAACATGAGAATAAATGTATCTAGACTTGAAAAATATGCTGAGTGTCCTTTTGCATACTATGTACAATATGGACTTAATGCTAAGGAGAGAAAAGTATTTAAACTAAGTTACCCTGATATAGGAACCTTTATGCATAAAATAATAGATGAGTTTAGTGAAAAAGTAAACACTGATGGATTAAATTGGAATGAAATTGATAATTTATGGTGCGAAAATAGCATAAACGAAATAGTTGAGGACAACGTAAGCAGTAGTAATAGCTATATATTAAGTAGTTCACCTCGATATAAGTATTTGACAGGAAGGCTGAAAAGAGTACTTACAAGGACTGCTATGGTTATTGCAAATCACATAAGAAGAAGTGGGTTTAAACCTGTAGGATTTGAAATTGATTTTAGTGAAACAGGCGGTTATCCTCCGATAATTGTAGAACTTGCTTCAGGTGAAAAAATAAATCTAATAGGAAGAATAGATAGAATTGATATGCTGATTAAAGAAGGAGAAACCTATATACGGATAATTGATTATAAGTCAGGAAACAAAGTTTTTAAGTTATCAGATGTGTATTATGGTCTTCAGGTCCAGCTACTATTGTATCTTGATGCAATACTGATGGAAGAAGGCAAAGATGCAGTTAAAGAACCACTTCCTGGAGCTATTTTGTATTTTAAAATTGATGACCCTATAATAAGGAAAAATAAGGATTTAAATGATGAAGAGTTAAAAATAGAAATAATGAAAAAATTTAGAATGAATGGTTTGTTAATTGATGAGCCGGATATAATTAAAGAGATGGATATAGAAATGGATGGTAACTCTGTAGTTATACCAGCGAGGATAAATAAGGATGGAAGTCTTGGGAAATCTGATGTGGCATCAAAAAAACAATTCGAAATCCTAAGAGATCATGTTAAAAATGTGATTGTAAAAAACTGTGAAAATATGCTTAATGGAGATATAAGCATTAATCCATGTAAAAATAAGGAGTTTGTAACCTGTTCCTTCTGTCTTTATTCATCAATATGCGCTTTTGATCCAACACTTGAGGATAATAACTATAGAAATATCTATGATAAAAGTGATGATGAGGTTTGGAGTATTTTGAATAAGAAATATACAGAACAAGAAGGTGAAGAATAATGTCAAATACATGGACAAAAGAGCAGAGAGAAGCTATCTATACAAGAGGCAGTAATTTGCTTGTAGCGGCAGCAGCGGGTGCAGGAAAAACAGCAGTACTGGTAGAACGAATTATTCAGATGATAATAGACGAGAAAAATCCAGTTGATATAGATAGACTTCTTGTAGTTACATTTACAAATGCAGCATCTGCTGAAATGAGAGAGAGAATTGGCGAGGCAATATCTAGAGAATTGTCCAAAAATCCTGATTCTAGTGCTTTGCAAAGGCAACTTGTGCTTCTTAATAAGTCTAGAATTACTACAATACATTCATTTTGTCTAGATGTAATTAAAAATTATTTTCATCTTATAGACCTAGATCCAAAATTTAGAATAGCAGATGAAACGGAGATAATCTTATTAAAAAGTGAGACAATAGAAGAGTTATTTGAAGAAAAATATGAAGTTGAAGATAAAGAGTTTTTAGACTTAATAGAATGTTATTGCTCAAACAGAGATGATTCAGCTCTTCTTGAGATGGTACTTTCACTGTATAGTTTTGCCAAAAGTAGTCCTTTTCCAGAAAAGTGGCTTAATGATATGAGTGAGAACTTTAATATACCAGAGAACTTTGATTTTGGAAGCTCAATTTGGGCTAAGGCTTTACTTTCAAATGCAAGAATAGAAATAAACGGAATGAAAAAGTCAGCCATTAAAGCATTAAATATAATTCAAAATGAAGATACATTAACACCATATGAACCAAGTATTAACCAGGATTTATCCATAATAAACAATTTGGATATCAGTACAAATAAATCCTTTCAGGATTTTTCCAATTGTTTATCCGGCTTAAAATTACCTACCCTTAAAAGATGTGGTAAGGATGTAAATAAGGAAAAAAAAGAGCAGGTTCAGTTATTAAGGAATAAGTATAAAAAACAGCTTAAGGACATGTCAGAGGAAATATTAAGTACTTTAAATGAAGATATGGCGTTGCATATAAAAGAATTATATCCAATGATGAAATATCTTTGCAACCTAGTGATGGCATTTGATAAGGATTATATCAAAGTTAAAAGAAGCAGGGGGATAATTGATTTCAATGACATTGAACATCTAGCACTTACTATACTTACGACGGTTGGAGAAGATGGAGAGGTAGAACCATCAGATGCAGCTATTGAACTAAGAGAAAAATATGAGGAAATTCTAATAGATGAATATCAGGACAGTAATATGGTGCAAGAATATATTTTAAGTATGGTTTCAAGGAGAGATAGTGAAAATCCTAATGTGTTTATGGTTGGAGATGTAAAACAGAGTATATACAGGTTTAGGCAGGCAAAACCAGAGCTGTTTTTAGAAAAATATAATTCTTATTCCGATAAAGAAGGTTCAAAAAATAGAAAAATACTACTTTTCAAGAATTTTAGGAGTAGGGATGGAATTATTCAGGGTGTAAATTTCATATTTAAAAATATTATGTCCAAAAATATAGGGGAGCTAAACTATGATGATAATGAAGAATTGAAGCTTGGGGCTAAATTTCAGGATATAGATGAAAATGTTTTTAACTGTCTTGGAGATAATGAAATTCACATAATTGAGAAGAATAGTAGTATTGAAGTAGCAGAAACAAATGAGGAAGAGAATGAAGATGAGGAAGAGGATATAGATAAAATAAGGTTAGAAGCTAGAATGGTATCAAGAAGGATAGGTGAACTTATAAATCCAAAGAATAAACCCTATGCTGTATTTGATAAAAATACAAAGGAGTATAGAAGTGTTAAATATAAAGATATAGTAATACTTTTAAGAGCAACTAAAAATTGGGCGCCAACCTTTACTGATGAACTAAAAAAACAAGATATACCTGTTTTTGCTGATACAGGAAGTGGATATTTTGAAACTACAGAAATAAAGACTATTTTAGCTATGCTTCAGGTAATAGATAATCCACGACAGGATATACCACTTTTAGCTGTACTTAGGTCTCCTATAGCTTCATTTAGTGATGATGAAATTATAGACATAAGAAATACAGATAAAACGGTTGTTTTTTATGAAGCATTAAAAAATATTGCTGAAAGATCAGAGGTGGAATCAGAACTTACTGAAAAGTGTGGCAATTTTATTGAATTACTAGAAAAATTCAGAACACAATCACTATATATTCCAATTGATGAATTTATTTGGTATCTATACACGGAAACTGGCTATTATGGATATGCTGGGGCAATGCAAGGTGGAATGCAAAGACAGGCAAATCTTAGAATATTGTTCCAAAGAGCAAAAGTATATGAGAGCACTAGTTATAAGGGATTATTTAATTTTATTAGTTTTATAAATAGGCTTAAGATAAGTAGTAAAGACATGGGAAGTGCTAAGCTATTAGGTGAAAATCAAGATGTAGTTAGAATAATGAGCATTCATAAGAGTAAAGGACTTGAATTCCCAATTGTTATTATGCCTGGCTGCGGAAAAAACTTTAATTTAAGAGATATGACAAAGTCAGTACTTTTACATTATGATCTTGGCATTGGGCCTGACTATGTTAATTTTAAAAGGAGGATTTCTTATCCAACTATATTCAAAAATGCAATTAAAAAGAAGATAAAGATAGAAAGTATCTCTGAAGAAATGAGAATATTATATGTTGCACTGACAAGAGCAAAAGAAAAGCTTATAATAACAGGGGCCGTAAGTAATTTGACAAAATCAGCGGCTAAATGGTCTTCAGAAGTAAATAGTGATGAAGAAAAGGTATCAGAAGATGTGGTACTTAAAGGCAAAAATTACTTGGATTGGATATGCTCCGCTGTAATGAAACATAAAGATGGTGAAATCCTTAGAAGCAAGGCAGGAATTGAATTGAATAAAATAAATACCGCAAAGGATAATTCTAGATGGAAGGTGGAACTTTGGAAGAGAAATGACATTGTTAAGGATGAGGAGTCAGCTAAGCCTATAATAGAAGATAAAGCTGGTGAAGATAAACTTGACAACATACTTTTAGAAATAGAGAGTAAACCCCCAAGAACAGAATACTATGAAGAAATAAATAGAAGGCTTAGCTGGGAATATAAATATAAAGATTCAAATCTTATGCCTTCGAGTATTTCTGTTACTGAGCTTAAAGGTCAATATAGTGGGGAAGATTATTCAAAAAATCTATTTTCAGAAGGTTTAAAGAAACGTCCAGCTTTTATGGAGCATAAAAAGACACTAACTCCATCGGAAAGAGGAACAGCAATGCATAATGTACTACAAAGAATTGATTTTAATCTTGGAGTTGATAATGCAAGTATAAAAAAACAAATAGATAAAATGATATTTAGAGAACTTATAACAGAAAATCAAGGGAATGCAGTAGACATAAGTAAGATAACTAGATTTTTTGAAAGTGAACTTGGAAAGAGAATGCTTTCATCAAAAATGGTAAAGAGAGAAGTCCCATTTGTTGTAAGGCTTAAGGCAAGTGATATTTATAAGGTAACAAACGAGGAATATATAATGCTTCAAGGTGCCATAGACTGTTATTTTGAAGAAGAAGATTATATAGTTCTTGTGGACTATAAGACAGACTATGTTACAGATGAGAATGTGGATATTGTCATAGAAAAATATACTGACCAATTAAAATATTATAGTTCCGCATTGGAGAAGATTACAGGAAAAATTGTAAAAGAAAAATTTTTGTATCTGTTTTATGATGGGAGAATTGTGAAAATATGATGAGATTTTTAAGAAAAAATTATGAAATATTAGCGCCAATTTCTGGTCAAGTTATAGATTTAAGCAAAGTGCAGGATAGAGTATTTGCTACTAAAATGGCTGGAGATGGGGTAGCTATTATTGCAGATGGAAATGTAGTATATGCTCCTGCAGATGGAGTCGTTTCCCTTATATTTGATAGCAATCATGCCATTGGAATGATACTAGATAACGGTATAGAATTACTTATTCATTTAGGCATCGATACTGTTGAACTTAAGGGTGAAGGATTTACAAGGCTAATCGAAGAAGGAAAAAGGGTTAAAGCTGGGGAACCTATTTTAAAAATAGACAAAAAATTTATAACTGAAAAAGGCTACTCTTTAATAACACCTGTTTTAATAACAAACACGGATAGGGCAAAAAATCTTCAGTGTAATTTGGGAATTAAGGCAGAAGGTGGACAAACTGTAATAATGGAATACAGAATATAATCAAGTGAAAAATTTATAAAAGGTGATCATGGGCTATGTGGATATTTTAGAAACTCCTTTATAGTTAAAGAGGAGTATGTTAATATAAATTCAGAATAATAATTTGCATCTTAAAAAAATAACCAGTGAGTATTCTAGTATATTTATTTCAGATGCCTTAAAGGTGGAATGATTTGTGTCAGATAAAAGTATAGAACTTATGAAAAAGTTGATTGAAGAAAAAAAGAACAAAGGACTAAATAAAGGCGGTAATAACAGACCAGATAAAAGTATTGGAAATAAGCAAAAAGGTTTTAATAATACTAAACAAGGTGGAGTATTTGATAAATAGTATTGGGAAAATAGTTTAAAAAAGAATAGTGTTTATAAAATGGTAAAAAATAACTGGGCAAGAATGAATAAAATCATTTTGCTCAGTTATTTTTTATTTTAATATGGTAACAGTTACAGTTCTCCGGCCCCAAGCGCTTGCTTCTGCGTCTGTGGGCAAGTAAACGTCTATTATATTGCCTATAATAGCACTTCCAGTATCTTCAGCAATAGCATAACCGTAACCTGACACATAAACTTTAGTGCCGAGGGGTATAATAGTGGGATCTACAGCTATAGTGCTGTAACCATTAGGATCTCTGTGGGTTAATTTATTGCTTGATGTATATCCAGGATCAGAATAGGATGTTGCAGTCATGGTATAAACAGTTGAAGACGAGCCAGGAGATATACTGCTTGGACTACTGGGAGCTGCTAGTAGTGCAGTATTCTCCGCAGCAATTTTTGCATTTTGCGTAGCAACGTCTTGTGCTTTTTTCGCTGCGGCTGCTTGTGCTAATTCTTTTTGCCTTTGAGCTTCAATTAATTGTTTTTCCTTATCAGTTGCCTTACTTAGCAAATCTTTTTCCTCAGATACATCTGAACTTAATTTTGCTAAAGAGCTTTCATTATCAGATTTTAATGATTGCAGGTTTGCATTTGCAACCTCTAAATTTTTCTTTTGTAATGTAATAACAGTTTGCTGTTGTTTTACATTACTTATAATATTATTATCGTACTGTATTATTTTCGCAGTTATATCCATTTTACTTATAAAATCACTCAGGTTATGTGAACCAAGTAGTACTTCTAGATAGCTAGAGTTACCATCTGTGTACATAGCCTTCATTCTTTTATTTAACATGATTTGTTCTGTGCTCAATTTTTTATTTGTAGCATCTAGTCTATTTTGTGTGTTTTGAATGTCATTTGCAGCTTTATTCATATCTTTTTTATTGTCGTCAACTTTTTTAAGTACAGCAGTAACTTGGGCATCTAAGGTTTGAACCACCTGCTGTAGCTGATTTTTATTATCTTGCACCTGCTTTAATTGGTTTGAAGCGTCATTGGATGTGGCTGCAAAAACATCACTATTAAATGTTAAAATTAATGTTAATACCATAAGTATAGATAATGCTTTTATTTTCAATTAATATCCCCCTTTGACAGTTTACTTATACTATTATAACATAAGAAGCAAATAATGCATGGTAATTTTTTACAATGTGCTAAAATCAATAAAAAGTTTATAACTTCTTTTATACTATGTAGTAAAATTTACTATTTAGCATTTACAAATATAGAGTGTTGTAGTAGAATTATAAATGACAATAAGTATTAAATAATATTAAATATTAAATAAAGCGAGGTGAATAGTTTATTTGTTTAGATATTTACGCACGTAAACAAAATATACTAGTTAATATCTATTAATGAATAAACCTAAAATTATGAAAGTTAAATTTCAAGGAAATGAAGTTACATTGGTAGGAAAACAATTAAAAGTTGGGGATACATTCCCAGAGTTTATAGCAGCAAACAATTCTTTAGCACCAGTTACATTGAAAGACACAAAGGGAGTAAGAATCTTTTTAACCGTCCCTTCATTAGATACACCTGTATGTGATCTTGAAGTAAGAACTTTTAATGAAAAAGCTGCTAACATAGAAGGAGTTACAGTGTACACTGTATCTATGGATTTACCATTTGCACAAGCAAGATGGTGTGGAGCTGAGGGCGTTGAAAGAGTAATTACACTTTCAGATTACAAGGAAAGAGAATTTGGAAAAGTTACTGGAACTTATTTAAAAGAACTTGGACTTCTTGCAAGAACTTCTTTTGTTGTAGATAGTAATAACAAGATAACATATGCAAATTATTTGGAAGAGGTAACAAGTTATCCAAATTATGATGAGATATTAGAAGCCGCTAAAAAAGTTAAATAATATAGTGAGATACTAATATATAAAAGAGATATTTAATGATGGTTTTAATCATTTTAATGTCTCTTTTTCTATTAGAAACCTATATTAATATTAATATTTTAAAAGTTTATTGGAGTAAAAATGCAAATGGATACAATTAATTGATGTAATTTTTTTTATATGAGTTATAATTAATATATAATAAATGATTAGATTAAGGCAATTAGATTTGATTTTAAATTTATTTGAAAAAGATTGCTGGCTTTTATGGAGCAATCTTTTTTCTTGAGTGGTAATTTTAGTTACTGAAAATTATCATTAAATTGACCAATAAACCTATTATATAAGGAGAATGTAAAATGGATATAAGTAGAAACGATGAATGTTGGTGTGGAAGTGGATTAAAATATAAAAAATGTCATTTGGTTTTTGATGAAAAATTGCAATCATTAAAACATAAAGGATTTGAAGTGCCTACAAGAGATATAATTAAAAATAAAGAACAAATTGATGGAATAAAAAAAAGCTGTGAAATAAATGATGCCGTACTTGATTTAGTAGCTTCAAAAATTAAAGCAGGTATGAGTACAGAAGAAATAGATGTGCTCGTGCATGATTACACAGTAAAAAGAGGGGCAATACCTGCTCCGCTTAATTTCCAGGGCTTTCCTAAAAGTGTTTGCACATCAATAAATGAGGAAATATGTCATGGTATACCAAGTAAAGATGTTATTATTAAAAGTGGCGATATAATAAATGTGGATGTATCCACTATATTTAACGGCTACTATTCAGATGCATCTAGAATGTTTATGATCGGTGAGGTTAGCGAAGAAGCTAAGAAGCTAGTAAGAGTATCCAAGGAATGCTTACAAAAAGGAATAGAAGCAATTAAACCTTGGGGATTTTTAGGGGATATAGGTGCAGTTATTCAGGAACATGCAGAAAAAAATGGTTTCTCTGTAGTAAGAGATTTTGGTGGACACGGAGTTGGAATTAGTTTTCATGAAGAACCCTTTGTAGCTCATTATGGAAAACGTGGTGAGGGAATGATTTTAGCACCAGGTATGATATTTACTGTTGAACCTATGATTAATGAAGGTACTCATGAGTTATTTGTTGATGAAGAGAATGATTGGACAGCTCTTACAGATGACGGACTACTATCTTCACAATGGGAGCATACAATTTTAGTAACAGAAGATGGAGTAGAAATTTTAGCAAAATAATTTCAATTAGACCATGGATGTATTAGGATGATTTTTAGATCATTTTAGTACATCCTTTTTTATTTTAGCACCTAATACATAAAAAAAATTTACCTGCAAATAACTACTTTAATAAAGACATTTGGAGGTTTATATATGGGAATTGAAATGAATAGTTTATCAGGACTAAATAGTGAGCATGAGTCTTTTTGGATTTCATCTTCACAAAATCAAGATTATCTGACTCTAAATGATGATATTGATGTAGATGTAGCTATAGTTGGTGGAGGAATGGTAGGAATAACCTCAGCATTTTTGCTTAAGAAACAGGGGGTGAAAGTTGCAATAATTGAGGGCGATAAAATTACTCATGGCGCATCTGGGCACACAACAGCAAAAATAACGATACAACATAATTTAATTTATAATAACCTTATACTTAAAATGGGAGAAGAAAAAGCAAAACAATATGCAAATGCAAATGCGGAGGCAATAAAATTTATAGCAGCTTTAGTTAACGAAAAAAATATTCAATGCGACTTTTCCTACTGCCCAGCTTATGTATATACCCAAGATGATAAATTTGTAAATAAAATTGAAAGGGAAGTGAAAGCGGCATTAAGGTTAGGAATAAAAGCAAATTATTTAGTGGAAACACCATTACCTTTTGCTGTAAAAGCAGCACTAATTTTTCCATGTCAAGCGCAATTTCATCCATTAAAATATCTATTAGCACTAGCAAAAGATATTGAAGGGTCAGGAAGTTATATATTTGAGCATACAAAGGTAGTTGATATTGATAAAGAAAACACTACGATTGTAACAGATAAAGGTAAAAAAGTAAGGGCATCAAAAATTATTATAGCATCACATTTTCCTTGCTATGATGGTTTTGGAATGTATTTTACAAGAATGTATGCAGAAAAATCTTATGTTCTAGCTACGAAACTAAAGGATGAATTTCCTAAAGGAATGTTTATATCTGCGGAGGATCCTGGTCGTTCACTTAGAAGTCAAAAGTATAATGATAGTGAAATTGTATTAGTTGGAGGGGAGCATCATAGAACAGGAACAGGTCCAAATACAAATATTCATTATGAAAATTTAGCCAGGTTTGCAGATGAAAATTTCAAAGTGGAAAAAATATTATATAGGTGGTCAACTCAGGATTATATAACGGCAGATAGCGTTCCTTATGTTGGATATCTTACTAGAAGTACGCCAAATATATTAGTGGCAACAGGCTTTGGAAAATGGGGAATGACAAATAGTACTGCATCGGCTATGATCTTAAGTGATCTAATTATAAAGGGAAAAAATCCATGGACAGAAGTATATGATCCATCAAGATTTGATGTTACTACTATACCTAAAATGGTATCGCAAAATTTAGAAGTGGCAAAGGAATTTGTATTGGGCAAAATAGAAATCCCCGATAATGTAACAATTAAAAATGGTGAAGCTAAAATAATTCTTATAGATGCAAAAAAATTTGGAGTTTATAGGGATGAAAATGCCAAGATTCATATAGTTGATATTACGTGTACTCATCTAGGATGTGAACTGGTATGGAATGAAGCTGAGAGCACTTGGGACTGTCCATGTCATGGTTCAAGATTTAGTTATGATGGTGAAATAATAGAAGGACCTGCTTTTAATAAACTAAATCACAAAGGGGATGGAAAGAACAAAAGAGATGCTAATATTTTATAATAAGTATATATAATTTTGTATTATACTTATTTGAAACAATAAATGTATAATGTAGAAGATATGATGGGAATGGTTATATATTTCAGTATACAAATATATAACCATTCTCTATTTATGAATTTTTGTATTTAGCAGAAACAAATTAATTTTTACAAATTTCAGGAAGCTCTCTTACATATGTATTGAATTTTTCTAACATAGTAGTTTTAAATTGTGTTGAAGCGAAGGCAGAATTTATTCCATTTCTAATTAATTGCAGAATTTCTTCAATTGAAAAATCCAATTTTGAAATTAAATTCATATATTCTTCTGTTAATGTTATATTTGACACTGTTCGGTTATCAGTATTTAATGTTACATTAATGCCAGTTTTTAAATATGTTCTTATGGGGTGTTCACAGTAAGCAGAAATTGCTTTTGTTTGTAAATTGCTGGTGGGGCACATTTCTAAGGGAATATGATTATCAATAAGATATACTAAAGTTTTATCATCCTTATATGCAAAAACACCATGCCCAATTCTTGTAGCATGTAAATCAATGATGGATTTTAATATATTGGCACAAATACCCGTCTCCCCTGCATGTACAGTAATATTTATACCATACTCATAAGCTAAGTCAAAGGCTTTTTTATGAATTTCAGGTGGAAAGTCACTTTCATTTCCCGCTAAATCAATGGCTACTACACCTTTGGAAATATATTTTCTAGCTAAATTAACAACTTCTATAGACTTTTCTACAGGTTCATGTCTCAATGAACATAAAATCAGAACAGATACAACTCCAAATTTGTCCTTGCCATCTTTCATGGCGTCTAATACTGTTTCAACTACTTCTTCAGGGCTGAGTCCCCCCTTTAGGTGTTGAAGAGGTGCAAGCCTTAGTTCAGTATACATAATACCATCCATTTTTGAATCTTCAATAAGTTCCATAATTATTCTATATATATTTATTTTTTTTTGCATAACTCGTACAGGAAAATGAAATTTATCTAGATAGTCTTTTAATGAGTTACATTCTCCTGTAATTTGAAGATAACGTTTTGCTTCTTCAATATTAAAAAATGGCACATCAATTCCGCCAGTTAGTGCTAATTCTAATATGGTTTTTGGTCTTATACTGCCATCAATATGACAATGTAATTCTACTTTTGGTATATGATTAATAATATTTTCTATATCCAAGTTTACACTCCCTTCCAGCTTTGCTGAATTAAAACGTTTATGATCCAGTGAATAGTGATTATGACTCAAAATTATTATAACCCAAAGCAAATCAAATATCGAATTTTTTTCAATATACCTAAATTAACACAACGGCTAAAAATATAAAAAATGTTAAGTTATGGTTAAAATAAATAATGAAAAGGTGATATAATGTAAAGTATTAATGCATAGCATTAGAAAACTACAAGTACTGCAGGAGGGTGTTTAAAATGTCAAAAGTTAAAACAAATGCCATGAGGATCCTTGACCAAAAAAAAATCGAATATAATGTTATTACTTATGATGTAATAGATGGTAAAATAGATGGAATTGCCGTAGCACAAAAAATCAACAGAGATTCAAAAGAGGTATACAAAACATTGGTAGCGGAGGGACAGAGCAAAGAATTATATGTTTTTGTGCTACCGGTTGAAGAAGAATTGGATTTAAAAAAAGCAGCTCAGGTAACTTTAGAAAAAAATATAAATATGTTACATGTTAAAGATATACAAAAGAATACTGGTTATATTAGAGGAGGATGTTCACCTATAGGAATGAAAAAGAGTTATAAAACATTTATTAATGAGTCAGCAGAAAAATTGGATAAAATTATTATAAGTGCAGGGAAAATAGGCACACAAATTGAAATAGAGCCACATTTACTTATTGATGTAACCAAGGCTGAATTTAAAGAAATAATAAGATGTTAGTGTTAAAAACCAATACATTTTGGTCATAATATGAATGTGACTAAAAAATTGAGGAGTGCTAATATGCATAAAAAAATTGTAAGTTTAATCTTATTTTCAGTTTTATTTTTATCAGGATGTTCAAGCAGTAAACAGGTGGCAGTAGCTTATAATGGTGGGAGTAGTATGGTTCAGTATTATTTTACAAAAAATAATGATCAACCGGAAAAAGCATTGATTAATGTAATAAATTCATCTAGAAGTAGTTTAGATTTAGCAATATATGATATTACCAAGGAGGACATTGTTAAAGCTGTTTTGTATGCTAAAAAAAGAGGAATACAAGTAAGAGTAATAACAGATAAGGTGGAATCTAACACTAAATCTGAAAGTGGTGTACTTGAGATATTTAAGGAAAATGGTATACAAGTGAAGGTAAATTCACATAGTGGACTTATGCACATGAAGGTAACTATAGTAGATGGGAATATAGCGACAACAGGCTCTTACAATTATACAGCTCAGGCAAGTACAAAAAATGATGAGGTCTTAGTGGTATTAAAGGATTCAAGTTCAGCAAAAGATTTTGAAGATCAATTTGAAAAGATGTGGGATGATAACAATGATTTTCAAGATTATTAGGTTGAATATAGCAAAATAGACTAGCTAGCTCATAAATATTTTTCGTTATATTTTAATTTTATTTCAAAAATGCACTAATTATCATATATAATGTATGATATGATTACTAAAGAATTTGAGGTGAAGACTAATGACAAATGATGAGATATATAAACGTATAATGGTTATGACTAGTGTAAAAAGTGCACTTGCTTATATTAAAACTTGCGATATAAATAAATCTGATTTTAATAAGTTATGTAAAAAATATAATATATTTATAGAACCAAAGGCTACAAAGGAAGAAATGATTGAAAGATTTATAGATTGCACACTTAGAGCAAAATTAATTAAAAAATCAGCTAACAGGCATAATACAAAATAAGAGGGAACCCATTATATACTATAAAAAAAGTGCTGAAAATAAGCTGAAATTAGTATTCTCATTATCAACTTAATAAAAATATGGACATAAAACTAAAAATTCTATAAAATAGTATAAGGAAAGAGGTGTAATAATGAACAAATGTTATTTGGAAAAGTATGCTAGACTAATTGTAAAAACAGGAATAAATATCCAAGATAATCAAACCTTAGTTATAAATTCTCCAGTGGAGTGCGCTGAATTCACTAGAATGATTTCAGAAATTGCATATAAAGAAGGTGCAAGAGATGTTGTTGTAAGTTGGAATGACGAAAAACTCTCAAAGATAAAATATCTTAACGGTAAAGAAGACACCTTTGATGAGTTCCCCGGGTGGAGAAAGGAGTTATACACTTCTTATGCAGAAAATGGAGCTGCATTTTTAAGTATCTCCGCATCTGATCCAGAGCTTATGAAAGATGTGGACCAAAAGAGAATTGCTAGGGCAAATAAAGCGTCTAGTTTAGCTTTGGCAGAGTATAGATCAAGAATGATGAGTGATAAGAATGTATGGTGTGTAGTGTCAATACCTACAAAAGCTTGGGCAAAAAAAGTTTTTCCTGAACTATCAGAAGAAGAAGCAGTAGAAAAGCTATGGTCCTCTATATTTCAAGCAGTAAGAGCAGATATGGAAGATCCAGTAAAAGCATGGGTAGATCATGTGAATAATTTTAAAAAAAGCATGGATTTTTTAAATAAAAATAACTTTAAATACCTTAAATATAAAAATGAATTAGGAACAGACTTAAGTATAGAGTTACCTAAAGGTCACCTTTGGCTTGGGGGTTCGTCAATAAGCCCTGAGGGCACAGAATTTGCTCCTAACATTCCAACGGAAGAGGTATTTACGTTGCCATTAAAGACTGGGGTAAATGGAAAAGTATTTAGTTCAAAACCTTTAAATTATAATGGGAATTTGATTGATAATTTTGTTATAACATTTAAAGAAGGGCGAATCGTAGATTTTACTGCAGAAAAGGGTTATGAAACCTTAAAAAGTCTTATTGAAACTGACGAAGGATCACATTATCTTGGGGAAGTGGCGTTAGTACCATTTGATTCGCCAATTTCTAGCTCAAATATATTATATTATAATACGTTATTTGATGAAAATGCGTCTTGCCATTTAGCTATCGGTGAGGCTTATCCTATATGTATTAAGGGAAATGAAAACATGTCAAAAGAAGAACTAAAAAATGCTGGTGTAAATGATTCATTTGAACATGTAGATTTTATGGTAGGTACAAAGGATTTAAGCATAACTGGAATAACTGAAGATGGTAAAAAAGTAGAAGTATTTAAAAATGGAAACTTCACATTTTAATATAGAAGATTTATTTGATGCATATTAAGGAAAGCATAATCACAATGCTTTCCTTAATCTTTTTAATATAATGCATAATAAATATATTAAAGCTTTAATGGTGTAAACTCCAGCAAATATAAATATAGGCCATAATGGGAATAGGTAGCGTGGTTGACCTTCAAACATAAATGTTACAGCTAAGAAAAACAAGATATTTAGAATTATCATAATATGTATAGGGGAGTTATTAATCTTTTTATAAAATATTTTGGCTATAAGTAGGATAAAATACACAAACATAATTATGAGAGTAAAAAAGTGAATCTTTTTATTTATCAATTGTAGAAAATTTCTATATTGGGACTTTCCACCTGTACTTAAATAATCTGTTGACCAAAAACCAGAGTCTGAGGTTAGAAAGGTGTTTTTTAATTTTTTAAAACCTAGTTTTATGAAAGCATTAGGATTATTTTTTATCCAAATTAAGGCTGCTTTTTTTCCTTCCTCATCAACTTTAACTTCATCCCAAAAATCATCATTTTTATCTTTATATTTTAAAATTAAACTTCCATGTATTTTCAAAGGATTTTTCCAAGAACCTATGGCATTTGGGCTATTATTCACGTAAAGATTATAGCCTCCGTTAGTAGATACAGGTATAAATTTATGGAACACCATGTAATTTCTTATAGTCCATGGGGAAATTGTAAGTAATAAAACTCCTGTTATAATTAGAAAATCAACAAGGGGTTTTTTAAAACTTCGTAACATTATAATTTCAAACAAAAATATTAAACATTGATATATCATCATATATGGTTTTATTAAGGTTAAAATACCTAAGAGTATTCCTAAAATTATGTTATTATATTTAGTATTTTCTCTTTTAAGCATTAAATATAATAAAACTACATATAAAGTTGTAAATATAATTTCAGTACTAATAACACTAGTATATATAATTTCCAGTGGTAAAATTCCATAGATTAAAGCACATACACAAGCTGCTTTTTTATTAAAGCTTTTATTAGCAATTAAGTATATAAAAATTAAACAAGTGCAACTTAGAATTAAATTTCCTATTTTAGCAACCCAAAAACTGGCACCAAAAATTGAGTAAATCAATGCTAAAAATAGGGAATAACCAACGGGCTCATAGGCTGATATATGTCCATAAACTCTATAGCCCATACCATCAATCAATGAAAGGGCACCTCTATGATATTGTAAAAAATCCGAAACAGGAACAGTTGGTACATTTAAAATCCAAAATAATCTCAAAATTAATGCAAGTAGCGTAATTATGGTAATAATATAAAAGCTCATATTTTTTTTTAGTTTTGTTATCATATTTATGTCTCCAATATTTTATGGATTATTAACTAACACTGAAAAGTGCAATTTCCATTTCTAAATTTGTATAATCTTATAATAACATATTTTATATAAATACTAAAAACAGGTGATTAATATTTGTGCATTAAAAATAAGGTGGAATTATTCACAATAATATTTTATAATTTAAGTACAGCTACAAAAAAACAAGTATTCTAAACAATCTAAATAATTGTGTAGGATTTTGTATTGGAAAGAGGGCGTATGAAAAATGATCTTGTCAGGAAAAGAGATATTAAAAAAACTAGGAAAAGATATAGTAATTGAACCATTCAATGCGGAACAAATAAATCCTAATAGTTATAATTTAAGATTGCATAATGAACTTCTGGTTTATGATAATAATGTATTAGATATGAAAAAGGAAAATAAAGCAAGCAAATTAATCATTCCTGAAGAGGGATTGACTTTAGAGAGGAATAAATTGTATTTAGGTAGAACTGTTGAGTATACAGCCACAGAAAATTATGTTCCAATGCTTGAGGGAAGATCTTCGGTTGGAAGACTTGGATTATTTATTCATGTTACAGCTGGATTTGGAGATGTTGGTTTTCATGGATACTGGACGCTTGAAATATTTTGTGTACAACCAATAGTAATATATCCTAATATTGAACTTTGTCAAATATATTATCATAGCGTTGAAGGTGAATATGATAAGTATGATAGTGGTAAATATCAAAATAATACAGGAGTGCAACCAAGCCTGTTATATAAGGACTTTAAATAAGAAATTCGAGAGAAAATAGGGTAATATACTGGCTGTTGTTTTTTTACATGCAAAGACAAAATTTGGGGTGAACTAGTGGAATATAAATTATTAGCAATTGACATGGACGGTACTTTTTTAAAGGATGATAGGAGTATATCGGAAATAAATCTAAATGCAGTTAAAAAAATTGCACAGAGCGGAACAAAAGTAGTGGTTTGTTCAGGAAGAGTTCCAATACTGCTAAAACCTATATTAGAGGAAATAAATGAAAATCAACCATTTATAGCGCTAAATGGGAGTCTTATCTTTGATCATAACGGCAAAAAAATATACGTTGCAAAAATTGATGAAAATATTTTATTTAAGATAATTGATACACTAAGAATAGATTTTGATAATGTTTATTATCATTTTTTTCATGGGGATATAGCGTGTTCGGAAAGATTTGAGAACATTATAAAAAGGTATTATGAAAGAAATTTTTTACTCCCAAGGGAGAAGAGAATAGAATTTAGAATTCTTTCGGATTCAAAAAAATATATAAAAGAGAATAAATGCGAGATTGGAAAGCTTGAAATATATAATGAAGATTCAGGGTTATTACAGAAAATCAAGGACAAGTTAAGCAATTTAGATGAAATAGAAATAGTGGATTCGGGAAAATTTGGACTTGAAATAACAAAAAAAGGTGTAAATAAAGGAAGTGCCTTAGAAATTTTAGCACAACATTATGGATACTCCATAAAGCAATGCATTGCAATAGGAAATGATGGTAATGATTTAGAAATGATAAAAAAAGCTGGGATTGGCGTAGCAGTAATCAACGCTAAAAGTTATATAAAAAGTGCAGCAAACTATATAACTAAAAGAGACAATAATAATGATGCAGTGGCTGAAACAATTGAAAAATTTATAGATATAAATATTAATAAAAAATAATAAAATAATATTTAATCACATTATTTTATACATAATTTGTGAGTAATTGACTTTAAATGCAAATAATAATATGCTATAATTATTCCCAAGCATATATATAGGATAAATAGGTGACCATATATCCCCAAAGTAATGTTATATAAGGAATACAGGAGGTGATTTTTAAAATTGGCAGAAATCATATTAGAAATAGATAATATAATAAAAAAGTTTGAGGAACAAGAAGTAATTAAAAATATATCTTTAAAAATAAATAAAGGTGAGTTCTTAACACTACTAGGACCAAGTGGATGTGGAAAAACAACAACTTTACGAATAATAGCAGGTTTTGAAAGTCCAACCAGTGGCAATGTTCTACTTGAAGGTGAGCATGTTGAGAATAAACAGCCACACGAGAGAAATGTAAATACAGTATTTCAAAATTATGCATTATTCCCACATATGAATGTAGCTGAAAATATAGCATATGGTTTGAAAATTAGAAGGGTGAATAAAATAGAAATAAAAAAAAGAGTTGGCGAAATGCTAAGTTTAGTGCAATTAGAGGGCTACGAAAAAAGAAAGATTGACCAACTAAGTGGTGGACAAAAACAAAGAGTTGCCATAGCAAGAGCACTAATAAATAACCCTAAAATATTGCTTCTAGATGAGCCTTTAGGAGCACTCGATTTACAACTTAGGAAGCAGATGCAAATTGAGCTCAAAAGGCTTCAGAAAAAGTTGCAGATTACATTCGTTTACGTTACTCACGACCAAGAGGAAGCACTTAATATGTCTGATAGGATAGCAGTAATGAACAAAGGCGTAATAGAGCAAATAGGTAGTCCTGAGGATATATATGAAAGGCCAAAAACAAAATTTGTTGCAGGTTTTATAGGAGAATCTAATTTAATTAAGACTAAAATTGAAAAAATTGACGAAGAAAAGATAACAGTTGAATTCGGTCCAAACAAAATCAGTGTTAATTATAAAAATTATGATAGTTCAAAAAACAAGGAGAGTTATATTTTAATAAGACCGGAAAATATAAAATATTCTAAGGTGAAACACCAGTATAGTATGAAAGCAATAATAAAAGAACACAGTTATGTTGGATCTATTATTAAAACTACTATGGAACTGGCCAGTAATCAGGAAATAAAAGTTTCTGATTATGATAAGAAAAAAGATTTAATAGGCATAGGTAGTGAGGTTTGGATGTATTTTGAATCTGAGGATGTAGTTATAGTTGAAGAAGGTTAGGTGAGGATAATGAAAAAGAAAAAAGTTGATTTTACAAAAATATTGACTATAGTTCCAATATCATTTTGGATGCTTTTTTTTGTTGCTGTACCTCTTCTGTATATTGTGTTTATTAGTTTTATGCAAAGAGGTAATGATGGTGGTATAGTCTATACGCCAACCATTTCAAATTACACAAGAATGGGCAGTGCATTGTATGTTAAGGTATTTTGGGATTCTATAGTTATTGCTTTTGTTACAACGGTATTTGCTTTGGGTTTTGGGTATCCTTTCGCATACTTTGCTTCTAAAATAAAAAAGTTTAAGATTGTAATTATGCTATTACTAATGGCACCATTTTGGACTAATTCACTAATACGTACTTATGGATGGATTGTGATACTTAGCACTAGTGGAGTATTAAACCATGCCTTGATTATAACTGGTATTATAAAAGAGCCATTAAAGATGTTATATACTTATGGAGCGGTAATGATTGGAATGATATATACAATGTTTCCGTTTATGGTTCTTCCTCTATATAATTCTATAGATAAAATGGATAGAGCATTTATAGAAGCTGCTAAGGATCTTGGAGCTAGCAGGCTAAAGACCTTTAGAACGGTTACAATACCACTCACTATGCCGGGAATAGTTGCTGGATGTATTTTAGTGTTCATCCCATCGGTTGGGCTATTTTTTATTCCGGACTTAATGGGTGGGAGTAATGTAATGCTTATTGGAAATTTAATTAGAAATCAATTTTTAGAAGCAAGAGATTGGCCTTTTGGAGCAGCACTTTCCATAGTAATGATTTTTTTATCTTTAATTTTGATTTTGGTTTATGTAAAAATTATTGGTAAAAATTCTGACATGGGGGTGTTTTAATGGAGTCTAAAGTATTAAGAAGACTTGAACGAGCCTATGTAATATTAATATTTGCATTTTTATATGTGCCAATAGCAATAATTGTTATTTATTCTTTTAATGCTACCAAATCAAACGTAGTTTTTAGTGGGATTACACTTGATTGGTATACCGCATTGTTTAACGATGATGATGTAATAACTGCACTTATTAACAGTTTAACTATTGCAGCTATTAGTACAGCTATATCAGCAGTAATTGGAACAGTGGGCGCCATTGGACTTGAGCGGCAAAAATTCAAAGGTAAAGGTGCAATAGATTTACTCATTTATATTCCAATTGTGATACCAGAAATAATTATGGGAATATCATTATTAGTATTTTTCTCAGCTCTTCAAATGGATTTTGGTATACTTACATTAATACTTGCACATACAACATTTTGTATACCATTTGTACTTATAAATGTTAAATCCAGACTTGCAGGTTTTGACATGTCAGTGGAAGAGGCTGCAATGGATTTAGGAGCATCAAAATTCACTGTATTTAGAACTATAACTATTCCATTAATTTTTCCAGCAATAATTTCAGGTGCTATGCTTGCATTTGCACTTTCATTAGATGATGTTATTATAAATTTCTTCGTAAGCGGACCAGAAAGCACTACTCTTCCAATAAAGATATTCTCAATGCTTCGTTTCGGGCTTTCACCAGAAATAAATGCATTGTGTACAATAATGCTATTAGCAACTTTTGTTGTTTTAATATTATCGCAGGTTACAAAGCTAAAAAAGAAAAAAATAGAATAAAAGGTTAAAGGGAATTTTAAGTTTATAAAAAATTTAGGGGTGATTTTAATATGTTAAAGAAAAAATTCAAAGTGCTAAGTGTGGTGCTTGCAGTTTCCATTGCAGCATTTTCTCTTGCTGGTTGCGGAAAATCTAGTTCAGAAAATAAAAGTACTGAAAAAGTAGTTAATCTTTTTACATGGGCAAATTATGTTCCAGACAATGTAATTAAAGATTTTGAAAAAAAGACAGGAATTAAGGTCAATTATAGTAACTTCGCTACAAACGAAGAGATGCTTGCAAAGTTACAAGCGGTTAAGGGTGGAGAATACGATGTGATAATTTGTGCGGATTATATGGTGCAGATTATGGGTAAGCAGAAACAAGTATTAATTCAACCTATTGATAAATCAGCAATTCCAAATTACAAAAATATTGATAAGGCATATTTAGGACAATATTTTGATAAGACAAATAAATATTCTGTGCCTTATTCACTTGGAAGCGAAATGATAGTTTACAATCCAGATAAAGTTAAAAAAGATATTAAGGGAATAAATGATTTATGGGATACTTCATTAAAGGGCTCTGAAGTTTTACTAGATGATCCAAGATCCGTTATAGGTATGGCATTAACAAAACTTGGTTATAGCATTAATGAAACAGATCCAGCAAAACTAGCACAAGCTAAAGAAGAACTTACAAAGCTAAGACCTAATGTTAAAGTATTTGATGCAGACACACCACACACAAGTTTGATTAATGGAGATACATCAATTGGAGTTATGTGGGGATCTCAGGCGTCAGCAGCAATTAAAGGTAATCCAAAACTTAAAATTGTTTATCCACAAGATGGAATGCAGTTTGAAGAGGATAATCTAATAGTACCTGTTAAGGCACCACATGAAAAAAATGCCGAAACATTGATAAATTTCTTGCTAGATGGTAAAGAAAGCAGTAAAGTCACAACAAGCATAGAATATATTAATGTTAATACAGCAGCTAAAAAATATATGCCACAGGAACTTCTTAATAATAAAGCCGTTTATGTACCTCAAGAAGAATTGAAAAAGGGTAAACATCTAGAAGATGCGGGTAGTGCATCTAAGGAATTTGATTCGATTTGGTCAGAATTTAAACAACAATAAGATATCTAAAGAAAAATATGCTATGATACGTCCGACGATTATCGGTATTTTTTTGTAGAGATCTCAAATTAGGAAGTGACGATATGGATAATTATGATATAGTTATTAAAAATGGTACAGTTGTAGACCCTGAAAATGGGAATATCATCTACAAAAATATCGGTATACGAGGCGCAAAAATAGCAAAAATAACTGATGAAAATATTATTGGAAAAACAGAAATAGACGCTAGTGGACTTATTGTGAGCCCTGGTTTCATAGATATTCATGCTCATATAGATGGTCACATAGAATGTGGAAAACTTTCAGTACTTCAAGGAATAACAACTACAGTAGGGGGCAACTGTGGTTGTGGTCCTCTTGATTTAAGAAATTTTTTGTGAATCAAAATAAAGTAGGATTTTTGATAAATCAAGCTCAATTAATTGGTCATTCTTTTACTTTAAGGGAAGCAGTTGGTATAAACAATCCATATATTTCAGCTAATAATGAAGAAATTTACAAAATGTGTCACATTGCTGAAAATGCTTTCGAAGATGGTGCTATCGGACTATCTTTCGGTATTGAGTATGCGCCAGGATCATCAAAGGAAGAGGTAATTGCATTAAGTAAAATATCTAAAAAGTATAACAAAGTTGTTCCTATACACACAAATGTTAATTTACCAAGAAATTTAACATCACTTAGGCACGCCATAGAAATATCCCAGGAAACAGGTGCTCATGTATTAATATCACATTTTGTTTATCAATATGGTACAGGTATAATGACTGAGGCACTGGCTATGGTTGATGAAGCAAGAGAAAAAGGTTTAAAAATATCCATTGATAGTGGTATGTATAGTGCATTTTCAACTTTTATAGGTTCTACAATATATGATGAAGATTATATAAAAAAATTCGGGTGGAAATATGAAAATATGCTAGTGGCAACTGGTAAGTATAAAGGTAAAAGATTAACAATGGAAATGTATAATGAACTTAGAGAGTATAACAAAGATGAAAGTGTAATATGTTTTGCTGGAGTGGAAGAAGAATTATATGAGGCTTTAAAAAAAGACTATGTAATGTTATCTTCAGACACAGGACCAAGCCCTACAGGAAAGACTAGTGAAGGCCATCCTCAAAATTCAGGAACTTTTCCAAGATTTTTTAGAAAAATGGTTCGTGAGAGAAAAGATCTAACATTAGTACAAGCTGTTAGAAAATGTACTATTCTTCCATCTATAACGCTTGGGCTATCCAATAAAGGTAGGATGAGAGAAGAAGCAGATGCAGATATTGTGATTTTTGATATTAATAAAATATGTGATCGAGCAAAATTTCCTGATCAAGGATTTCCTGATGCTAAACCTGAAGGTATACCTTATGTCATTGTAAATGGTGAAATTGTAGTGCGTGAAAACCAAATTGTTAAAAATGTTATACCCGGGAGATGCATAAATGGCTTAGCAGAACGCATTATATGAACAAAGAGTAAATTTTAATGAAAAATTATGGTTTTTATGTGTTTTTGTTTAAAAATTACGTCAAATGCTGTAAAATTATAATGAAATATTATTCTTAAGGAGGAATTTTTATGCAAGTTGATCAAACGTCTCAATTAAGCCAGCTTCAAGCATTGCAGCAAACACTTTCAAATAGTAGCAGTAATTCTAGTTCAGATACAAGTGGTACTAGTTCATTGTTTTCATCACTTTTAGATGAATTATTGAAAAGTTCAAGTAGTAATACAAGTAGTACAGCCAATGCTGTTAATGCAACTACTGGCACTGGTTCAACTGGTTTGGATTCTTTGACACAGAACTCGAAAAATATTCAACAAATGATTCAATTACAAGAATTACAAAGCTTATCTTCAAGTTCAAGCAGTAGTGACGATAGTAGCAGTGATGATGGTAGTAGCGATAGCACTAGTGGTATTGGTAGCATTGGTGGAAGTAGCAGTGACACGTCAGAATTATTGAATACAATTGTACAGGCTCTTGCCCAGAAGCAGAGTGTTAGTGGTACAAATGCTACTATTGCAAGTGGTGCAAGTGCAGTAGCAGCAAGTAAATAATTTAACGAAGAATAAAAAATCATAATATACATACTATAAGTAATGCAAAACCATTGAAAGGTGGAATCTATATGACGTTACTTAGATGGATAGGTGCAGTAGTTGTTATAATTTGGCTACTGGGAGTGGTATTTAGGTTTGCGGGAGTAATGATTCATTGGTTATTACTTATAGCAGTAGTAATATTTATTATTGATTTATTTACAGGTAAAAAAAGCAAGGAATAAATTTAAAAGATGTCATGATTTGGTGGCATCTTTTTTGCGTTTAATTAAAATAGGATTAGACCATATTTCTATTTTGTGGTATTCTAATAATATATTACGTGCATGAATGGAGGCAACATATTGATTTTTAAGAGAATAAACGAATTACAAGCTGGAGTAAAGGTAGATAGTTTTTATATAATAAAATCTGTTTCAAGTAGAATGTCAACAAATAACAAGAAGTACCTTGATTTTACTATGGGTGATAAAACCGGTGAGATTAGTGCAAAACTTTGGGATGCATCGGATGACGATAAAGAAGCCTATAAGGAAAATGTCCTAGTTAAAGTTAGAGCCTCCGTGGTGGAGTGGCAAAATAACTTACAGCTTAAAATTGATAAAATTAGGGTTTCTAATGATGAAGATAAAGTAAATATAACAGACTTTGTAGCTTCAGCACCAGATTCAGCAGAAGATATGTACTTAAATGTGTTAGAATTCATCGAAAAAATAAAAAATCAGGATATAAAAAATATTGTAAGTTATATTTTAGATGCATCTGGAGAAAAGATAATGAATTTTCCGGCTGCCAAAAAAAATCATCACTCTATTAGATCAGGTCTATTATATCATGTAACAACTATGTTAAAAGCTGGAGAAGGTCTATGTAAGGTTTATAGCTTTCTGAATACAGATTTAGTATATGCGGGAGTAATATTACACGATATGGCTAAACTTGAAGAAATGGATGCTTCAGAACTAGGTATAGTGACTGATTATACTATTCAAGGTCAACTGCTGGGACATATCGTAATGGGTGCTGAGAAGATAAGGGCAGCGGCAGATGTTCTTGGAGTAGATAAAGAAGTTTCAATGATTTTACAGCACATGGTCCTTGCTCATCATTATGAACCAGAATATGGTAGTCCAAAGAAACCTATGCTTCCAGAAGCTGAAATGCTCCATTACTTAGATGATATGGATGCCACAATGTATGATATGAAAAAGGCTGTTGACTCTGTAAAACCTGGTGAAATGTCTGATCAGGTTTGGTCTTTGGAAAGAAGAAAAATATATAATTCACAATTTGATAAAATAGTATTGGATGAACAATAATTATAGCTTTGGAGGTTAAAATGAGAGTAAAAAAAATTATTAGCGATTATATAGTACCCATAGTTATTGCGTTTATATTAGCTATGTTAATTCGCCAGTTTATATTTTATAAAGTTGTTGTTCCAACGGCATCTATGTCGCCAACAATCCAAGTTAATGATCAATTAATAGTTACTAAAGTGTACAGTGGAAACAGTTTGAAAAGGGGAGATATTGTAGTATTCAACTCAAAAGAATTGAATGAAGAACTCATAAAGAGGCTTATTGGACTACCTAACGATACTATTAGTATTACTGAGAGTGGTAAGGTATATGTAAATGGTAAATTATCAGATCAGCCATATGTAGTATATAATGGTGGAAAAGGCGGCACTTATAAAGTTCCAGCAGGGGAATATTTTTTTATGGGAGATAATAGAGTTAATTCTCTTGATTCAAGGTACTGGAAAAATTCGTATATTCCATGGTCTGATATTAAGGGTAAAGCTAGATTTATTGTTTATCCATTTAGTAGAATTGGATTGTTAAAGTAAATATCATTAAGTTAAAAATTAATAAAGTAGGGATGAAAGTAGATTTTTTAAGCAAATCTACTTTCATCCCTACTTTTATTGTTAGCCTAAGTCATCTGAAAATAACAAGTAAAGCTAGTATGCTGGGTTTCTATTTTTTTGAATATGCAAAATCATAAGTACGAGTATAATTCTGCATATTTATGTGCAGATTTTGTCCAAGAATTATCTTCCTCCATGCCATTATGAACCAAATTTCTCCATATGTGTTTCTTCTCATAATAGAAATACTCTGCTCTTCTAATTGTATATAATAGATCATAACAATTATAATTTTCAAAAGTGAAACCATTGCCCTGCTGATTTGTGTCATTAAATGAGTGGATTGTATCCCTAAGGCCACCTGTTTCACGAACGATTGGTATGCTACCATATCTCAGGGCTATTAGTTGGCCTATGCCACAAGGTTCAAATAATGAAGGCATTAGAAACATATCTGAACCAGCATATATTTTTTGAGCTAGTGAATTATCAAACTGTAAAATTACTGAAAGTTTCCCAGGGTGTTTTTGTGCAAAATATCTAAACATATTTTCGTATATTTCACTGCCAGTACCAAGTACGACAAGTTGAATGTTATCCTGCAGTAAATCTTCTAAAATATGTGAAATTAAGTCAAAACCCTTTTGATCTACAAGCCTTGACACGATACCTATTAATGGAATCTCTTGGTTTACAGGCATATTTAATATTTTTTGAAGATGAAGTTTGTTTTGCACTTTGTTATAAAACCTTTCTGAATCATAATTAGTTTCTATATTATTATCAGTTGCAGGATTGTATACATCATAGTCAACACCGTTAACTATCCCCCATAAATCATAACTTCTATTTCTTAAAAGACCATCAAGATTCTCTCCAAAAAAGGGTGATTGAATTTCTTGGGCATAACTATTACTAACCGTGGATATTTTATCAGAAAATATAATACCACCCTTCATATAGGAAACACCATCACGAAATTTAAGCGCGTTTTCATTAAAATAGCCATCATTAAGGCAAAGCAGCTCACCTAAAATGTTTTTATCGAAAACTCCCTGATACTTTAAATTGTGGATAGTAAACACTGTTTTAATATTATTGTGACGTTCACTGAATCTGAATATATCTTTTAATATCACAGGAATCATTCCAGTCTGCCAATCATTACAATGAATGATATTTGGAGTAAAACTTCCTAGGTAATTTATGGATTCAAGTACAGCTCTTGAAAAATATCCAAATCTTTCAGCTTCATCATAATACCCATAGGTATCATCTCTACAAAAATAAAACTCATTGTCAATAAAATAAAAAGGAATTCCATCATGCTCTAAATATTCCAGCCCACAATATCGTTGTCTCCAGCCAACAGGCACTTCAAAAGAGGCAATATGCTTCATATTAGATTTAAAGTAAGAGGATATAGCACCATATTTAGGAAGAATTACCCTAGCGTCAATGCCTATTTTTCTGAGTGCCTTTGGAAGTGCGAAGGCTACGTCTGCAAGTCCACCAGTTTTTATAAAAGGAAAACATTCAGATGCTGCAAATAAAACGTTCATACAATCTACTCCTCTTAATATAATGATCTTTTCTCTAAAACTAATGGAAAATCAACGGTACCTTTTAATTCAACATTCTCTTCAATGACATTATTTTTATCTATAATCATATTGTTTAGTTTTGCATTTGATTTAATTTTACAACCTTGCATAATAATGCAGTTGTTAATGATTGCACCTTCCCCAATATATACTCTTCTAGAAATTATGCTATTGGTTACAGTACCTTTAATGAGGCATCCATTGGCAATTAGTGAATTAGATACATCTGAAGTACTAAAATGCTTAGTAGGAGGTTCGTCCATGACTTTTGTATAAATCACACCATTAGCAAAAAACAAGTCATTGCTAACTTCAAGGTTTAAAATGTCCATATTAGCCTTGTAATATGACTGAATGGAATTAATATATGATAAATGACCTTTAAATTCATAGGCGTTAACTTCTAAGTTCATAATGTTATTATATATACAATTTCGAAGGTCACTCCAATATCCTGTTTTTATGCAATTGTTTAATAAATTTATCAGTGTACTTTTGCTTAGGATAAACATATCCATAGACAAGTCCACTGTGGATTCACGGGGTAAGTCATCATTAGAATTAGGAGTAAAAAGTCTAATGTTTTTGCCAACACCAGATACTAAATTATCTTTAGTAATGTTTAAAATATTACAATCTCTAAAACATTTATTGCTTACTTTAACCTTTTTGTAGATAATGGTGATATCCTTTCCAGAGTCTTCGTGAAACCGAGCAGCGGATTCATAATCAATATTACAAACCATGGATGAGCGGGATATCACTATCATATTCTTTTTACTTCGGTATAGGTATTCTATATTATTTTTAATCATTTCGATGTCACTTAGGGTAGTATTACTTTCACCATAATTAAATATGAAAAGACCATCAATTTTTCTATCAAGATCCCAAGGTTTTCCGGAACCAATATGATCAATCAAAGATCTTGATTTACTTTGTGTAAATACACCTAGGTTTGTTATACCTGAATTTACCATGTTCGATAGCACAAAATCTACAACTCTGTATCTTCCTGCTATTGGAATAGAAGCAATCAATCTGTTTTTTGTTAAATTTTCTATGTTGTCCTCTTTTTCATTTAAACTTAATATACCCATGTAATCTGAAAGCATTTATACCACCCCACATTTATCTAAACTGCCGCACTTTCTTTTATTTGATTCCCTTCTGCAATTACAGTTATTTCATCTTTATTACCTACAACACAATTGTTTGATATAACAGCATTGCTATCTATAATTGATTTTCTAATTGTTACGTTATCTCCAATATACACATTTGGCATAACAACAGAGTCATATATTTTTGAATTTTTACCTATGTGAACTCCTGAAAAAAGAACAGAATTATTAACTTCGCCTAAAATTGTGCAACCTTCAACAACTAAAGAGCCTTTAACCACTGCGTCATAGGCTATATACTGTGGAGGACTTATTGGATTTACAGAGAAAATTTTCCAATACGGATTATGAATATCCAGCATATTATTGTCATCTAACATATCCATGTTTGCCTGCCAGAGACTATCAACGGTACCAACGTCTTTCCAATATCCCTTAAAAGGATATGCAAACAATTTTTTCCCTCCAGCTAGCATTTTGGGTATTATATTTTTTCCAAAATCATTTTTTGAGTTCTCATCTTCTTGGTCTTCAATCAAAGATTTTCTTAAAACTTTCCAGTTAAAGATATATATTCCCATAGAAGCCATAGTACTTTTTGGCTCTTTTGGTTTTTCTTCAAATTCATAAATTTCGTTGTTTTCTTTAGTATTCATTATTCCAAAACGGCTAGCTTCATCCATGGAGACCTCTATTACTGCGATACTTGCATCAGCACCTGTTTTTTTATGATTTTCTAGCATTTTCAAATAATCCATTTTATAAATATGATCTCCAGATAGTACAAGAACATATTCAGGATCATAAGAATCTATAAAATGTATATTTTGGAATATTGAATTAGCCGTCCCTTTGTACCAACATCCGCCTTCCTCTTCCATATATGGAGGGAGGACATAAACCCCACCATTTGTTCTGTCTAAATCCCAAGGTACCCCTATCCCAATGTGCCTGTTTAATACAAATGGTTTATATTGGGTTAAAACCCCAACGGTGTCAATTCCAGAATTAGAACAATTACTTAATGTAAAGTCAATAATTCTGTACTTTCCTCCAAAAGGGACTGCTGGTTTTGCAATATTTTTAGTAAGAAGCCCCAACCTGCTTCCTTGACCACCTGCCAAAATCATCGCAATAATTTCTTTTTTTTGCATTTAAAAAACCTCCCCCAATTTTAAGCTTGAAAGTATGAACTTTTAATTAAATATATAACATATTTATATATTAACTTATTTTGCGCGAAAAGACACTAGAAAAACTATATTATTTTACGAATAATTATAAAATTCTATTTATTATAAATAATACAAATATTCAAATTAAAATTATTGAAAAAATATGGGCCTATATTACTTATATATAAAATATAACAATATAGTTTATGGAATTTCCAAGCATATAATAAAATGTTTATTCATTGATTTTCAAAATTATACTAGGTATAAAAATTTAGTTGGTGCAAAAAATACTTTTTGGAGGTGTATACAATGGCAAAACGTTCAATGGCAAAAACTTCACCGGAGAAAATAAAAATTTATGACGATAGAAACCCTGAAAATAAAATTCCACAGTCTGTAGAGACTAATAAATTAAACGAATCCGCTTATGCTTATGGCAAAAATAAACATTCAAATAGCTGATTTTATTATGAGTATTAAATATTTAGTAAAAAAATAACAATCGGGTAATAATAAATTAATTACCCGATTGTTGTTTTTTAGTATTCATCATATTCATCTAATTGATAACCAAAAGGCATGAATGGTATAAAATATTGATATGGGAAATTATAGTAAGGTGAATAATTTTGGTAGTAACCATAGGGGCGTTCTATAGGGTAAAATTGCTTGTGATTTTCATCATGATTTTTATAGGGAGTTGTTGGATGATGGTGACTACCAGATTTTTTCCTTTGCATTAAAGTAGAATCAATATAACTCATTGAATACATCAAAGAAGGATCTACTGTATCTATGTTTTCCGGCAGTGTTTCACTTTCATCAGATGGGTCTATTTTATTAATGCCATTTTTCAATTAGGTACCTCCGTATTAAATATCTATATACTATAATATGAAAAACATGTACTATTGTCACAATAAATACTTGTAAATTGTAGCTAGTAATTTTACATTAGAGTAATTTTCTAATGTAGTATGCAATGCAGCTGATGAAAAATGAAATAATAGAAAATATAAGAGCCATGAATAATAAAGATGAAAAATAAGCATTGTATTTGGTTATTTTTATAATATAGTCTAAAGTATTAATACTAAAATATTTTGCTAGTGTATTAGAAAAAATCAGTAAAATATAGAGTGTTATAAGACCATCTTGAGCTCCTTTAATATCTGGTTTGCTTAAAGCAATATGTGATGAAATAGCAAAGGCTAATAAAATAAAAACCCAAAAACCTATTTTGCTTAAATTATTTATAGTAAAAATAAATTTAATAAGAGAAGCTGAATTTAAGACACTCCATTTAATAAGATTTAAATCAACTTTGTTGTAAGTGATATTATTTTTAAAGCTATTTTCGAATACATTAATGGAATTTGGCAATAATAAGTATAAACCAATTAATAATGCAGAAATCCCGCTAAAAATAGGGCCTATTCCAATAAAAAAGTTTCCAATTCTTTGATAAATATTATTTTTATTATAAGAATGTTCCACAAACCCCAAAGTTCCATCACCACTATTAAGTTGTAATAGTTTCATCCTACTTATTTTATGACCAAATATAACGCACATAGCAGCATGACCAAGCTCGTGAATTGGGGTTCCAAGCCATGCAGTTATAAGAATCCCCTTGTACCCAAAGGCTTTTTGCATGTTTGAATTTATCATATTTTCTAAAATACCTAACAAAAAACCAACTAATATTATCATTCCTGTGATATAAAATATCTCTATGGTGCTGACTTTAAAGATATCTAAAATAAAATTTGTCATAATATACCTCCATATAAAATTTTGACATTGAACATTATATCATAAGCATATTATTATAATGCAAATAATTTGTGATATAATTAATTGTAGGATGTAAGGAAAATGTATAATCGAAAAGTTAACAGGTATAAGTTATGGGGGAATTTAATTGGAAAATTTAGATATGAAATATTTTTATAATTGGTTTAATAATTATGTAAAGAGTTTTTATAGTAATGATGAATATGTTCAACAAAATATAAAATTAAAGGAAGAACATACAAAAAGGGTATGTTTTAACGCAATGATGATTTGCAAAGATATAAATATTAGTGAAAAAGATGAAAATATAGTGGAGCTTGCAGCACTTCTTCATGATATAGGAAGATTTGAGCAGTTTAAAGTTTACAGGACATTCAATGATAAAGTATCTGAAAACCATGCATTGCTAGGAATAAAGATTATAAAGGATGAAGGAATTTTAGAAAAGCTAGATTTAAAAGTACAAAATTATATATTCAGAGCTATAAAACATCACAATATGTTTAAAATACCTGATGATGCGGGGGATGAAAAAACAATATTATTTTCTAAAATAATAAGAGATGCTGATAAATTAGATATTTATAAAGTAGTAACGGATTATTATAAGGAAACTGGAGATAAAAAAAATACTGCTATCGAGCATGAATTACCAAATACTAATGGGTACTCAAAAGAACTTATAGATGATATATTAAATTCAAAAAACTCAGGTTATAAATATATTAGAAATAGAAATGATATAAGGTTGATTAAGCTTTCTTGGATATTTGATATAAATTTCAATATTTCTTTGAAGTATATTGTAGAAAAAGGATATATAGAAAAAACTTTGGATTCCATGCCGAGAAATGAAGAGATGGCCAATATAAAAAAAAGTTTGTATAAGTATATTAATAAAAAGATAAATGACTAATGGGATAAAATATTATTATATTGTTTATAATAACTTTGCTTAATAAAAGTGAGGTGATTAACAAATGGATATACAAGAAAACTACTCATGTTATGATGGATATAATGGTAGTATTGCATGCGCAGTAACTGAATGTAAATTTAATGAAAAAAATAATAAATATTGTACGCTTAGGAAAATACAAGTAGTTAAACATGAAGCATTGGCTAAAGATTCTAAATGCACTGATTGTGGAAGTTTTATGAAATTACAATAGACACCCATAGCAAAACAACAAATACGGATGACTAACAATTACATGTGGAGTAAAGAGTTGATATACATAAGTATCAACTCTTTATTTGTTTTGCGGAAAAATCTATATAATTATTTAAAATAACACTGTCACTGCTTAAAAAGTCAACTAAATTTTTAATAGCACAAAGGGTCTCATTGTTTATGGTATGTTCGATTTTTTCAGTTTGTTCCAAAAGATCAGATGAAATTCCTAGCAGTTTCAAAAAGTTTTCTATAGTTTTATGTCTATCTAATAAAAAAAGTCCTGATTTTAATCCTTTTTCAGTGAGTGTTAATATTCCATATTTTTCGTAATGAATAAAATCATATTCTGATAGTTTCTGCACCATTTTAGTTGCAGAAGGGGGTTGAACATTTAAAGCTTTTGCTAAATCATGAATTCTGGTGAAACCTCTATCTAAAGAAATTCTATAAATCATCTCCAAATAGTCTTCCATGGAAGCAGTAAGCTTATGATCTTCTCTTTTCATATATTCACTAAAGGTATAAAAATCATCTTTAGACACATTTATCACCAACTTAAAATTTATTAATATATATATTAATAAATAATAGCAATTATACCAAGTCCATAAAAGGGGATAAAAGTTTGAAGATTTTACTTAATGGAAATTTTCAATTTTATTTTAAATCTTTTTTTAACTTATCAATTTGATTTTCTAGGTCCATTATTTGGTTTCGCTTTTCTTCTTTTGCATTTAAATATTGTTCTTGAGCAGCAATGGTAAGCACTGCTGCGCCTAAACTAGCTATAAAATTGCCAATGACATTAATGTCTTCAGCACTTTTACCCTTTGTTATAGCAACAGCAACTATACTTGATATTATAGCTAGTTCATCAGGATCTAATGAATCAATTATGGTCATTTTAAACACCTCATCTTTTTAGCCTATAGTAATCATGTTTTAAAATATAACACAAATGTATTTTAAAAAATGTTATAATAACTAATATATTATATGAAAACATGTTAGTTAGTTGAACTATTATATGTATAAGAAAACTAGTGCGTTGGAGAGAAGGTAATAAAGTGGAAATTTATTCTTGGAATGTAAATGGATTAAGAGCTGTTAGTACAAAAGGATTTTTTGATTTTTTTTCTGAGAAATCTCCTGATATTTTATGTATTCAAGAAACTAAACTTCAGGAGGATAAGCTAACCGATCAGCTTAAAAATATAGAAGGCTATTATTCTAATTTTTCTCATGCAGAAAAAAAGGGGTACAGTGGAGTAGCAATATATTCAAAGGAAAAACCATTAAAGATTGAACATGGCATTGGTAATGAAAAGTTTGATTCTGAAGGTAGAATACTGATTGCTGAGTTTGAAAATTTTATTTTATTTAACATATATTTTCCTAATGGGCAAAAGAATGAAGATAGGCTAAACTACAAAATGGAGTTTTATGATGAACTATTAAAGTATTTAAATAATTTAAAAGACCAAGGTAAGAGGCTTATTATATGTGGAGACTATAATACCGCACATAATGAAATAGATATTAAAAATTCTAAAGCAAATGAAAAATATTCCGGTTTTTTGCCAATTGAAAGAGCATGGATGGACAAATTTATCGCAGAGGGTTATGTAGATACATTTAGAGAAATGCATCCTGAAGAAGTTAGTTACTCTTGGTGGAGTTACAGATTTAAAGCAAGAGAAAAGAATGTAGGCTGGAGAATAGATTATTTCTTTGTTTCGGATAATATGGCTAGTGATGTAGAGTCGGCTGAAATACTAAACGAAGTTATTGGATCTGACCATTGTCCTATTAAAATTAAAATCAAATAATAAAAAAAACAATGCCGTTAATTAATAGGGGCATTGTTTTTTTATTATTTCAATTTTGTTCCGGTCTCATCTTGAGTAATAAGATTATTTCTCATAAGTCCACCTAGAGCATTTTTAAAATAGTTTTTGCTTTGATGAAACTCTGCTTTAATGTCTTCTGGTGAACTTTTATCATTGTAAGGCATAGTGCCATCATGTTCTTGTAAATATTTTAAAATCACATCTTCTAACGCAAGTCGTTCATCCACAGCCACTTTTCTAGGAGTTAGGGACATCTTGCCATCTTCAAAATGTTTTTTAACTCTTAGTTTTATGGTTTCACCAGGGATAATTCTATTGTAATATTCATTCTTTAAAATTACACCTCTAAATTTGCTATCAATAGCTACCATTACACTACCGTTGGTCTGGAATCCATATACAATTCCCTCAACATCAGTTCCTACTAAGTAGTCTTCCGTATTGTCAAGGTAATCATCAATAAAAGTAGAAGCAGCCAGTCTATTTGTTTTATCAACATAAATGTAAAATAAATAACTATTGCCTTCTACTAATATATAATTTTGCTCCTTTATTGGAACAAATAAGTCTCTTTCTAAACCAAAATCAACAAATGCACCTATATCCGTAACGGAAACAACCTTTAAATATGCTAACTGATAAACTTCAGCCAAAGGTTTTGCAAGGGTGGCAGTAAGCCTATCTTTTGAATCTTTGTATATAAAAACATCAATTTCATCATTAATAGTAACAGTTTTGCCTAATGTACTCCTATTGGGAAGTAGAATATCATCGTCGGTTTCGCCAGTTTCGGCATCTAAAAAGTATCCAAAATCTGCTTGTCTTAGAACTTTTAGCTTGTTGAATTTACCTATTTCAGCCATAAAATTTTGTTCCTCCTTTAAAACTCACTGTAGTGAAGTTTTACTTTATTAAGTCTGTATATTATACCATACATTTAGATGTATCGAAAGGTTTAGAGGAATCCTAAAATTAATTTAATGTTCCCATAGCATTATAGGATATGTTATAATGACTTGTAGTTTTAAAGGTAATAATAATTTGAATTGGTAATTATTAAAACTAAAAAAGGATGGTAAATTAATGATAAGTACAACTAATGTAAGTTTAAGTTATGGTGGAAGAAAATTATTTGAGGATGTAAGTATACAATTTAATTCAGGTAATTGCTATGGTGTTATTGGTGCTAATGGTGCAGGAAAATCTACCTTTTTAAAGATATTATCAGGAGAAATAGAAACTAATTCAGGAGATGTAAGTTTGCATCCAGGAGCTAGACTTGCGGTGTTAAAACAAGACCATTTCCAGTTTGATGAATTTCAGGTTCTGCAAACTGTAATTATGGGGCATCAAAAGCTTTATCAGATTATGGTAGAAAAAGATGCCATTTATGCAAAAGAAAATTTTACAGATGAAGATGGTATGAAAACTGCAGAGCTGGAAGGGGAATTTGCTGAGTTAAATGGATGGGAAGCGGAATCAGAAGCAGCAACACTTTTAATGGGACTTGGAATACCAGTAGTCGAGCATGATAAAAAAATGAGTGAACTAAGTGGATCACAAAAAGTAAGAGTTCTTCTTGCTCAAGCATTATTTGGCAATCCAGATGTACTTCTTTTAGATGAGCCTACAAACTACTTGGATATGGAATCAATAAATTGGCTTGAAGAATTTTTGATAAATTTTGAAGGAACAGTTATTGTTGTATCACATGATAGACATTTTCTAAACAGTGTATGTACTCATATGGCTGATGTGGATTTTGGAAAAATTCAACTATATGTTGGAAATTATGATTTCTGGTATGAATCCAGTCAATTGGCACTTAGAATTTCTAAGGATCAAAATAAGAAAAAAGAAGAAAAAATGGGAGAATTACAAGCATTTATTGCTAGATTTAGTTCAAATGCATCTAAGGCAAAACAAGCAACTTCAAGAAAAAAACTTTTAGATAAAATAAACTTAGATGACATTAAACCATCTACTAGACGGTATCCTTTTGTTGGATTTAAAGCTGAAAGAGAAGCTGGTAATGATATCTTAAGTGTAGAAGGTATAAGTGCCACAGTAGAAGGCGTTAAGGTATTAAATGATGTAAGTTTTATTGTAAATAAAGGTGATAAAATAGTCCTTGTAGGTGAAAGCGAAATAGCAAAGACAACCTTATTTAAAATTTTAATGGGTGAAATTCAGCCAGATAGTGGCACATTTAAATTTGGAGTTACAATTACAAAATCATACTTTCCACTAGATAATGCGGAATATTTTAAAGATGGTAGTCTAAGTCTTGTAGACTGGCTAAGACAGTTTTCAGAGGATAAAACAGAGAGTTTTATAAGAGGATTTCTAGGAAGAATGTTGTTTTCCGGAGAAGAAGCACTTAAAAAGGCAGATGTTTTGTCTGGTGGTGAGAAGGTTAGATGTATGCTTTCAAAGATGATGCTGAGTTCTGCTAATTTTCTTATGTTAGATGAGCCTACAAATCATCTTGATCTGGAATCAATTACGGCGCTTAACAATGGGCTTATTGATTTTGCTGGAAATATGATATTTGTTTCACACGATCATCAGTTTATAGATACCATAGCCAATAGAGTAATTGAAATAACTCCTAGCGGAATAATAGATAAAAAAATGAAATTTGAAGAGTACTTAGAAAATGATTAAACTCATTTTCTAAGTACTTTTTTTATATGTCTAAGTCTTCTTCTAATTCAAGTCTTGCAGCAGGAAAGGGAGCAAGAGTTCGCTGGAGGATACCTTGAACGTAGGCAATGAGAACACCATAGTTTACTATGGGAACATTGGCATTAACTGCTGAGGAAATTCTATGAAGCATTGCACGCCTATTTAACATACAACCCGCACAATGGACAATTAAAGCATAGTCTTTGATGTTTTCAGGAAAGGTGAAGCCACTAGAAAATTCAAATTGCAAATCTTTTCCTGTATTTTGTCTAAGCCATCTTGGTATTTTTACCTTACCAATATCATCAGATTGCCTGTGATGAGTGCATGCCTCAGCAATGAGAATTTTGTCACCATCTTTAAGATTTTTTATGGCAGCGGCTCCATGTACTAATTCATTTAGATCGCCTTTATATCTAGCTAGAAGAATCGAGAAAGAAGTTAAAGGTATATCCTTAGGTGTATCCGCAGCCACCTTTAAAAACGCCTGGGAGTCTGTAATAACAAGACTTGGTTTTTTATTTAAATTTTGAAGAGTTTCTCGGAGCTCAAATTCTTTTGTAACAATTGCTATAGCGTCACTTTCTAGAACATCTCGTATAACTTGTTGTTGTGGGAGTATAAGTCTTCCTTTTGGTGCAGCCTTGTCAATAGGAGTCACAAGAATTACAAAATCACCTGGTGAAATCAAATCACCAACAATTTTAAATTTATCCTCATCATTTGGAACACTTTTAATCAAACTGTTTTTAACATCCAAAATTCCAAGGTGAGTTGTAGCGGAAACTTTAATAAGTTTAAGTCCTAGCTTTCTCTCAAAATTTAATAGTTCTTCATCACTAACGGGTTTTAAGTCTATTTTATTTAAAATACCAACTATAGGAATAGTTTTTTCTTTTATCTTACTGATAATTTCAACATCAAAATTACTTATTCCGGATACTGAATCTACAATTATTATTGCAATGTCAGTTTTGTTTAATACATCAATGGTTTTTTCCTCTCGTAGCTGTCCTAGTTCTGTATCATCGTCAAGACCGGCTGTATCAATAAATACTACAGGGCCCAGTTCCATAAGTTCCATTGATTTGTAAACTGGATCAGTAGTAGTTCCTTTAACATTGGATACTAGCGATACATTTTGATCTGTAAGTGCATTGATTACACTTGATTTACCTACGTTTGTTTTACCAAATAAGGATATATGTATCCTATTTGACATAGGGGTTTGATTTAAATTACTCATGAGACACCATCCAATTCTGTTTAGTTTTTTCCTGGAATACCGGGACTTGTTAGTGACAAAGGATTAAATATTTTGTCTAATAAATCTTTTCCAAGTATTTGTTCAGTTTCAATTATATATCTAACAGGTCTATTTTCTAAAAGAGATCTTTTATATATTTCAGAAGCTTTGTCATATCCAATGTAAGGCACAAGAGCTGTAACTAATACATTTGAATTCTCTAAATTTATGCTACAATTTTTTGCGTCTACATCTATATTTATAATGCATTTGTCCGTAAGCGTATTAACAGCATTTTTAAGAATTTCCAGTGAATCCAAAATACTATCTGCAATTATGGGAGCGAAAGCATTAAGCTCTAACTGACCACTGGAAGCGGCTAGTGTAATTGCTGTATCATTGGCAATTACTTTCATGGAAACTTGTGCAACCATTTCTAAAATCACAGGATTAACTTTACCAGCCATTATGCTAGAGCCAGCTTGAACAGGTGGAACAATAAGTTCACCTATGCCACCACTAGGTCCACTACCTAAAAGTCTAATATCATTTGAAATTTTCATTAGATTTACAGCCGCAGCCTTTAGCAGTCCGGATACTTCCACAAATACATCCATATTTTGAGTAGTATCAATAGGAAAATCGCTTCTTGAAAGCCCAAGACCAGTAATATCCTGTAATATATCAGTAACTAGGAAAATATATTTTTGAGAAGCATTCATGCCTGTTCCAATTGCTGTACCACCAATATTTGTTTCTCGGAGCCTTTCCTCCACTTTATAAAGTCTCCATCTATCCCTTGCAATAGCTCTGGCATAGGCACCAAATTGTTGCCCTGCCATTATAGGAAGTGCGTCCATTAGTTCAGTTCTCCCAAGTTTTAAGATATTGGCAAATTGGTTCTCCTTAATTTGCAGAGCATCTTGAAGTTTACTGAATGCATCAGAAGTAGTCCTTAGAAGTTTTATAGCAGCTATCCTCATTGCAGTAGGATAAACGTCATTTGTAGATTGAGACATATTAACATCATCAATGGGATTTATAATAGAATAATTACCTTTATGCCCACCTAAAACCTCTATGGCAATATTACTTAGTACTTCATTTACATTCATATTAGTTGAGGTGCCTGCTCCACCTTGAAGTGAATCCGTAACAAATTGATCAATAAATTCGCCTTTTAATATTTTGTTACAAGCAGTTATAATTGCATCTGCTTTTTCACTAGTAAGGTAGTTGAGTTTTTTATTGGCAAGGGTGCAAGCCATTTTTACTGTTACAATTGCAGTGATGATTTTATAGTTTACTTTTTTATTGCTTATACTAAAGTTATTAATGGACCTTAGCGTATTTATACCATAATATATATTATTGGATATTTTCATTTCACCTAAAATATCTTTTTCTATTCTAAAAGCCTCCATTACATCACTCCTGTGATTTATTTGTTATTTTATTTCAGATACCTAAATCATATTTTAGCAAAGTGGAGATGTAAATTCAAATCATAGATCAATATTGGGTGCATAAATAATTATAAAATTTAGAAGAATAATTGTGTGAAGTAAAGCATTATATTGAATAAAGTAAAGTAAAGAATTATAATACATCTATCTACTTATTTGACTTAGGCGTTTAAAAAAACAAAAATGGGTTATAATAGTTTATTTTTTAGATGCAATACTAAAAGAGAGGGGCAAAATATATGAAATTTGAAATAAGCAAGGTTTATAACGGATTTAAATTAATTGAAGAGAAAAAAATCGAGGATATAAATTCCACTGGTCATGTTTTTCTACATGAAAAAAGTGGAGCAAAGCTTATATATATAGAAAATGAAGACGATAATAAAGTTTTTTCCATAAGTTTTAGGACTCTTCCAGACAATAGCACAGGAGTTTTTCATATACTAGAGCATTCTGTTTTGTGTGGTTCAAGAAAATTTCCTTCCAAGGAGCCTTTTGTGGAACTAGCTAAAGGATCACTTAACACATATCTTAATGCAGCAACTTATCCAGATAAAACAATGTATCCTATAGCAAGTAAAAATGACAAGGATTTCAGAAATCTTATGGATGTATACTTGGATGCGGTGTTTTATCCTAATATATATAAATATCCAGAAATACTAAAACAAGAAGGTTGGCATTATGAACTTAATGATAAGGATGGAGACCTATCATACAAAGGTGTAGTATATAACGAAATGCAAGGGGTGTATTCTTCACCAGAATCACTACTTTTTAGAGGAATAAGTTCTAACTTGTTTCCAAACTCTCCATACAGCTATGATTCAGGCGGTGATCCACAAGATATTCCGAATCTTACTTATAAGGAATTTTTAGATTATCATAAAAAATATTATCACCCATCAAACAGCTATATTTATTTGTATGGGGATATTGATATTTTACAGGAACTAAAATTTATAGACGAATCTTATTTAAAGGATTTTAGCAATAATAATGAAAAGATTGAGATAAAAAAACAAAAACTTTTTAGTGGGATGAAAACAAAATTAAACTATTATCCAGTGGCAAAAGATGAGGATACAAAAGATAAAACATATATAAGCCTTAATTTTGTGCTTACTGATGTGGCAGACAGGGAGCTTAATCTAGCTTTTGATTTGCTTGAGGATATTCTACTTGAAACTGCGGCCTCACCACTTAAAAGTGCAATTGTTAAAGCCGATATTTGTAAAGATGCATTTGGTTTATATAATAACAGTATGCTTCAGAGTTCCATGAGCATTGTGATAAAGAATTCAAATGAAGAAGACAAGGAAACATTCAAGAACGTTGTTCTTGATGGACTTAAGACTATTGTACGGGATGGTATTGACAAGGATTTGATTGAAGCTGTAATAAATTCCAAAGAATTTGATTTAAGAGAAGGTGATTACAATACTTACCCAAAAGGACTAGTATATTGTGACAGGATAATGGGAAGTATTTTGCATGGTGGGTTACCTTTTGAAAACTTAGAATTTAATGAAGTTATGAAGTCTATCAAAGAAGGAGCTAAAAATAACTATTTTGAGGAGTTAATAGAAAAATATTTGCTAAATAATGATCATACACTACTATTTTCTGTAATACCTAAAAATGGTTTGGCAGAGGAAAAAGCAGAAAAGGAGAGGGCAAAACTAAAGGCGTATAAAGATTCTATAGATGATACTGAAATAGAGAGAATCATTAGTGAAACAAAATCACTAATTAAGAGGCAATCTTCTCCAGATAAAAAAGAAGACTTGTTAAAAATCCCCTTATTATCAATTGCTGATGTAAATAGGGAGGCAGAAGTATACAAGTCAAATTTAGAAGTAATTAAGGACTATAAAATTTTGTATACTGAACTTGATACAAATGGTATAGATTATGTGGATATGTATTTTGATGCTAGTAGCGTAAAGCAAGAATTACTACCATATAGCACACTGCTATCCTATTTCTTAAGCAAAATAGGAACTGAAAATTATTCCTATGAGGAACTATCAAATGAAATAAATATTCATACTGGTGGGGTAGATTTTGATGTGGATATATATTCGGATTCCACTGATATTAAAAAGTACTATCCGAAATTTGTTGTTAAGGGTAAATGCATTCATGAAAAATCAGATATGCTTATAAAGTTATTTAATGAAACAATAAACTTGACTAAATTTGAAAATAAAGTGAGAATTAAAGAACTGTTTTATGAATTAAAATCCAGAATGGAAATGGTTATTGTAAGTGGTAGCATTAGAATAGTAGGTACAAGATTAAACTCATATTATTCTAATATTGCACAATATAATGAAGTTACAAATGGGCTTACATTCTATGAATTTTTGGTAAAATTAGAGAAAAACTTGGACGACAATATGGATGGAATTTTAGACAAATTACGTGAAGTTTCAAAATGTGTATTTAATAGAGAAAATTTAATTATAGGTTTATGTACATCAAAACAAGAATATGGTGACCTATTATCAAAAATTAAGGTTATGACTGAAAGTAATATAAGAGATGAACATTTTGAAAAACAACAATATAATTTTGAATTAAAAAAAGGCAATGAAGCATTGGTAACTTCATCAAATGTACAGTATGTAGGTAAAGGAAATGACTATTCTAAATTCGGATTTAAGTATACTGGTAAATTTTTAGTGCTTAAAACTATAGCAAATTATGATTATCTATGGAATAATGTAAGAGTTAAGGGTGGAGCTTATGGAGTGTTTATCAATTTTGGAAGAAGTGGGAGTATGTCTATATGCTCATATAGAGATCCTAATATAAATGAGACATTAAAAGCATATGATGAGTTTGCAAAATATCTAGAGAATTTTACCACAGATGAAAGAGAAATGACAAAATATATTTTAGGGACAATAAATTCATTGGATACACCTTTGTCAAATTCCATGATCTCTGAAAGGGAAGCTGCCATATATATTAGCAAATTAGATAAAAAACTTCTTCAGAAAGAGCGAGAAGAGGTTTTAGATACAAAAGTCTTGGATATTAGTAAGTTAAGCACTATAATAGATAAATGTATGAAGGAAAATTATATTTGTGTACTTGGGGGAAAAGAAAAGATAGAACAGAACAAAGAAATTTTCTCAAAAGTTATAAATATATTTTAATAGAATGAATTGATAGGAGAAAATATATATGGATTATACAATAATAGCAACAACAACTTTTGGAATAGAGGCAATTACAGCAAAGGAACTAAAAAACTTGGGTTACGAGGACCTTACGGTGGAAGATGGTAAGGTTATGTTTTCTGGGGATGAAATGGATATAGCAATTGCAAATACATGGCTTAGAACGGCGGAAAGAATTTTAATAAAAGTAGCTAGTTTTAAGGCAGAAAGTTTTGAAGAACTTTTCCAAGGTACAAAAAAGGTGCCTTGGGGAGATATCATACCTATAAATGGAAATATGCACGTGGTAGGTAAGTCCATTAAATCTAAACTATTTAGTGTTCCTGATTGTCAATCTATTGTAAAAAAAGCTGTTGTTGAGTCCATGAAACTTAAATACAAAAAAGATTGGTTTACAGAAGATGGACCTGAATACAAAATAGAAGTTGCATTATTAAAGGACATTGTTACACTTACCATAGATACCACAGGTCCAGGACTTCATAAAAGAGGGTATAGAGAAAATTCAGGTGGAGCTCCATTAAAAGAAACTCTTGCAGCGGCGTTAGTATTAATAAGCAAATGGGAACCTTCTAAATCTCTAGCAGATGTTTGTTGTGGTTCAGGAACAATTTTAATAGAAGCTGCCATGATAGGTAAAAATATGGCGCCAGGGCTTAATAGAACATTTATATGTGAAGAATGGCCAGGAGCAGATAAAGAAATGTGGGACCAGGTAAGAGATGGTGCTAGAAAAGCCGTAAATAAAGAAGAGTTTAGACTTTTAGGTTCTGATATTGATACTTGGGTTTTAAAAACCGCCACTGACAATGCGATAAAGGCAGGAGTAAATGAATATATTGCTTTTCAGAAATTGCCAATGAATGAGTTCTCCTCTAAACAAAAGTATGGTTATATTATTTCCAATCCTCCTTATGGAGAAAGAATTGGGGAAGAAAGAGAAGTAGATCAAATTTGTAGAGATTTTGGTAAAATACATTCACAGCTTAATTGTTGGTCTGTATTTGTGATAACACCACATAAGGATTTTGAAAAATTATTTGGACAAAAGTCAAATAAAAATAGAAAGCTATATAACGGAAAAATTCAGTGTTATTACTATCAGTATATAAGTGCTTAAACATAAAATAAGGCAATTGGAGGAAAAAATAGTCTAAAACATCAATATATGGTATGATAAGTCTATTATTAATGCTTCGGTACTTATAATTATGGAGAGTGATAATTATGTCAAATAAGAAAATACTAGTTGTTTTCTATTCTAAGACAAGTACTACCAAGAAGGTTGCTGAATGCATAAGTAGAGAGCTTAACTGTGATATTGAAGAGATAGTAGACCTTAAGAAGAGAACTGGAATTGTAGGCTATGTAAAATGTTTGGTAGATGCCCTTTTAAAAAGAAAAACGCCAATTAAAGCATGTATATATGATCCAGAAAACTATGATATTGTAGTATTAGGTTCACCTGTATGGGCATCACACATTACGCCGGCACTAAAAACTTACATAACAAAAAACAGTTCCAGATTTAAAAAAATAGCTTATTTTTGCACACAATTATCCAATTGTTACAAATCATTTAAAATATCTGATGAAATAGAGAGATTTTCACGGAATAAGCCAATAGGTAGGTTAAAGGTATCAAGAGAAGATATAAAAAACAAAGAATTTTTGAAAAAAATTGAAATTTTTAAAGTTGAAATACTCAATAGTTTATAGAGCAGGAGAAATTAAGTTTATTTTGATTTAAAACAAAATAATTAAGAAAAAAATTAAAAAAATCAAAAGGGTAGTTCATAAATGATTAAAAAATCATTTATGAACTACCTTTATTTTATTGAACTTTCTGCTATTTAATACTAATAAGTTAGTGGTGCATATTTATAGTTATTCTATCTGTATTCCATATTTCCTTGGAATATTGTTCGATTGTGTTATCGCTGGAGAAAACTCCTGAATGAGCAATGTTTGAAATTGACATTTCAAGCCACTTTCCTCTGTTTTTGTATAATTCATCTATTTTATTCTCAGCGTTTATATATGAGTCAAAATCCTTAAGTACAAAATATTCATCGTTATTAGCTATGAGATACTTGTGGATATCTGCAAACTCTGAGGTAGGTACATCTAAGGAACCATTAATCAAGTTATCAATTATAAACTTTATTCTAGAATCAGAATTATAATAGTCAATGGAATGATAGGTTTTATTTTTCTCAAGATCAATGACGTCATCTTTTTTCATACCAAAGATTACTATGTTATTCTCACCAACCGCTTCACTCATTTCAACATTTGCACCATCTAGGGTTGCTACGGTAATTGCACCATTCATCATAAACTTCATATTTCCAGTACCAGAGGCTTCCTTAGTTGTCGTTGAGATTTGTTCACTCACGTCAGCACAGGGAATGATTTTTTCTGCCAGTGATACAGAATAGTTTTCCAAAAATATAATTTTTATTTTACCATTTATACTTGAATCATTATTTATTTTATCGGCAACGGTATTAATAAGTTTTATAGTACGCTTAGCTAAATAATATCCTGGCGCGGCCTTGGCACCGAAAAAAAATGTCCTGGGAACTATATCTAAATTAGGGTTAGACTTTAATCTATAATACAAATCTAAAATACCAAAAATATTTAACAATTGCCTTTTATATGCATGTAATCTTTTCACTTGAACATCATAAATTGAGTTAGTATCAATGATTATACCATAATTATCTTTAACATGATTAGCAAAATCAATTTTGTTGCTCTGTTTGATTTCATATATTTTGTTTTGAAAACTGGCATTTTTAGAAAAAGCAAGAATATCTATTAATTTATTTGGATCATGAATCCATTTATTGCCTATAGTTTCTGTAATGAGATTGGATAATTTTGGATTTGATTTTATTAACCATCGTCTATGAGTTATACCGTTTGTTTTATTGTTAAATTTATAAGGATAAAAATTGTAAAAGTTACTAAGCTCTCTGCTTTTTAATATTTCAGTGTGAAGTTTTGCTACACCATTTACAGAATGACTACCAACAATCGCAAGATATGCCATTTTAATATTACCATCAAAAATAATAGCCATATCATGAACTTTTTGTGGGTCATTGTATTTTTCATTTATTTCAATACAAAATCTTCTGTCGATTTCTTCAACAATCATAAAAATTCTAGGCAAAAGCTTTTTAAACATTTCAATAGGCCATTTTTCAAGAGCTTCACTCATAATAGTATGATTAGTATAAGCAAAGGTATTTGTTGTTATTTTAAATGCATCATCCCAGGACAAATTTTCTTCATCCACAAGTAATCTCATTAGTTCGGCTACAGCAATAGAAGGATGCGTATCATTGATGTGAATAGCTATAAATTCATCAAATTTATTAATGGGGAGGTTGTTTTTTTTGTACCGTCTTATTATGCTTTGAAGACCGGCACTAACAAAAAAATACTGCTGTTTTAATCTTAAAATTTTTCCATCGGCTCTTGTATCGTCTGGATAAAGAACTTGCGAAATTGATTGAACAGAATACTTGTGTTCAACAGCTTTTGTATATTCACCTTTACTAAAAGAATCCAAATCAAAATCTTTGTCCACAGTTTCAGCACTCCAGAGCCTTAATGTATTAACTGTATTATTTTCATAGCCAATTATAGGTGTATCATAGGGAATTGCAAGCACAGCTTCATAATCCTCATGTTTAAAACAAAGTTTATTATCTTCAAAGACAGTTGATACTTTGCCACCAAATTTTACTACGGTTGCTTTATCCTCTTTTCGAACTTCCCATACATTACCATGTTTTAACCAATTGTCAGGGATTTCAACTTGATATCCATTTATTATTTTTTGCTCGAAAAGTCCATAATCATATCTTATGCCACAACCGTGTCCAGGGATGCCAATGGATGCCATGGAATCAAGAAAACAAGCTGCAAGTCTTCCAAGTCCACCATTTCCAAGTCCTGCATCATTTTCTACTTCTTCAATTTCATTAAGATCTATTCCAAAATCATGAAGAGCCTCGCTACATAGATCAGTTATACCAAGATTTAACAGATTACTTCCAAGTAACCTACCTATAAGAAATTCCATTGAGAAATAATAAACTTGTTTTACATGTTTTTTTGTATATTGAATGTTTGTATTCATCCATTTTTCAGAAGCGTATTCTTTTACTAAGGAACCTAAAGTAAGATACTGATGAAGCTTTGATGATTCTGAAACCCTTTCTGCATATAGGTTCATAAGCTTTTTCTTGAAATCAGTTTTTAATTGTTCTTTAGTCAATTTCATAGTATACCCCCAATGAATCTTATTAGTATATTTTGTAAATTGCAAACTATCTTAATTATCACACTATTTATAACTGAATTTTACAGCATATAGATTAGCTAGTCAATAAAATAAAAAACTATAATATGTCAGTTATGTTTCTGTGAAATTAATATAATATATTTATTATAAAAATCATGAATTATTCATAAAATTTATCAAATAATATAAATGAAACATTTTATTGCATCTTGAAGAAAATATACATAATATATGTGAACGATTTTTTTCTAGGTGACAAATATTATACAATTATGGAGGTTTTAATAATGACACTTGGAACTGTAAAATGGTTTAATGATGAGAAAGGGTTCGGATTTATTTCAATTGAAGGGGAGGATGATGTTTTTGTACACTATTCAGCTATTAAAGAAGAAGGAAGCAGGAAAAATCTAGATGAAGGTCAATCCGTAAAATTTGATATAGTTGACGGTCCTAAAGGTCGTCAAGCGTCAAATGTCCAGAAGGTATAATCTAGCTTTAGCCTGAAAATATATAAAATACAGAAAATTGCCAAAAAACAAAAATACATATCAATTTTAAAATAATCGTGGTAAAATAACGAATGTTAATATTTAAATATTAACATAAAAAAATAAAGTTCGACTTGTATCCTGAATAATGGAATGAGAACGGAGGAATGAAAAATGAAAAATGAAATTATATCACGTAAAAAAATTGGTGTGAGGCAATTAACTATTATTGGCATGCTTTCAGGTATATCCATTATGCTTGGAATTACAGGATGGGGATATATTAAACTGCCATTGCTTCCAGTTACAGTAATGCATTTACCTGTAATAATCGGTGCCATTATAGAGGGACCAATTGTTGGAATATGTATAGGACTTATTTTTGGTATTTCAAGTATAATTCAAAATATTTCCACCCCTACGCTACTATCCTTTGCCCTAATAAATCCTTTAGTATCAGTATTGCCAAGGATTTTAATAGGAATAACAGCATATTATAGCTATAAAATAATTCCAATTAACAATAAGGCTATAAAAGTTGCAGTGGGAGCGGCAGTGGGATCAATTACTAATACAATAGGCGTACTT